>CEVI01115128.1_pt1 | contig 220117 bp, 234 predicted proteins | sample 531471 | NCBI WGS metagenome assembly CEVI01 (sample SAMEA2623513, study PRJEB7988) | marine metagenome | isolation source: saline water (ENVO:00002010), including
GCATGAATCCGCCATAGATAGTTGCTCTTATTAAGCTGTCTTCCTCGTCCGTTAGTCTTGCGTAAAGCGGCTCAAGTGTAGTTTCCCATATGTCGTCAATTTTGGTTGTAAATGGAAGATCTGTGAGCATTGCAGCAAAGGTGTTGTAGTTGTGCTGTTTGGCAATAAACTCTTTTAGTGGATTGAGTTTGTGTGAGATGTCTCGTGCTTTAAAGGTATCAGAGATCACGCGAACGAAGGTGTTCAGTTCTTTTTTATTATCACACACGATATACATGGTCATGTTACATTCTCCTGCTTGCGTCCCAGTTATCACAAGCCTGGTGTAATCATGGCTTATGTAAAAAATTTGAAGTGAGTGTTGAGTTGGGAACTCGGGCACTGCTGCCTGAAGTCGATGCTTCAGTAGTTACAATAAAGATTTGGGGGGTGGTGTCAATGAGTGGGGGTAAACATCTAAGTCAAAAAACGTAGATGTTTTGTTTTTTTGAGGATTAAAAACATTAATATACTAGGCTGACAAAAGGTAATTTAAAAAGGTGTTTGCATGGGTAGTTTGAGTGGTGCGGTGTCGGTATTGAATGACGTAGATGTAGGCAGTTTTAAAAAAGGAATGAGTCTGCTTTCACCTTATGTCTATTGGCCTAAGTTGAGTCAAGAGAGAAGAGAGCGGCTCCTGTCTTTTTTGGAAAGGCATGGTGTTGATATCGAGCGCAAAGATGTGTTGATAAGGTTTTTATCAGGAGGCGAACTAACAGAGTTTGATGGTAAGGTGTTGGTAGGTCTCATGGTAGATGTTGGTGAGCTTTCTGAAGAAGAGTTGGGTGAATTGCATTTTGAAAAGTGTGTTTCTGTTACTGGCGATTCTTATGGTTGTGACCTTGTTCCTGCTCTTATAGAGAGAGAAAAAGAAAGAGCTAGAATGAGGGCTTCCTCAAAATTAAAAGAGCGGCAGTATCCTGGTGCGGATAAAGGTATGAGTGTTTTACCGAAGCATCATCAAGCTGTAGCGATGCGAAAGTACGGTAGGCGCTAAACAGCTACGCTGTAGATGTGCTTTGGTTACTATGTTGTTCATGTTTGGGTATGGTGTATAGGGCTTCGTTTTTTTGATATTTATTTACAAGGCGGTAGGCAGCTGATTTTTTGATATCAAGAAAGTTTATCAGTTGTTTTATTAGCTCGGATTTTCCTTTTTTCTGGTCTGCGTTTTCAAAATAATCTTTAATTAGTGTGGTTGCAGTCTCATTTTTATCGGCTTTAGATTCAGACTCTTTTTTCTGGCAGGTTACGCAGCCCCGATTAGAAATGTAGCGCAATGTCTTGCCGCACGCTTTGCCTTCTCTTTTTGTGCTAGAGCAAGGGATGGTGGATTCAAATGTGTTTTCGCCTCTTCTGATGGCGGCGTTAATTCTCTCATTATTAAGAAGGCGGTTGTATTCAGTGGTATATATTTCTTCGTCACTAAATATATTGCAATAGTATTCGTAAAGCTCATCAGATAATTGGGGGATGTGCTTTTTGAGTGTTTCTTTTTTGAGTTCTGTCTGTTGAGCGCTGCTGACATCAAACATCATGTCAATTTGAACAAAAGCTCCCTGGGTCATTTGAAGTGCGTTTGTGTTCTTGATCATTTGTCCTCCTGGTGTGGTGAGAAAGACATTAATGATAGAAATTAAAAAAGCAATGTAGGGTGGGGTGTTTTGCTGCATATCCCTTTAATGGGCATTGGAGTGTTTTTAATCACCAGTGGTGGTTTGTCGGCGATAGTATTTAGGTTAATATGTGTAAATATTTTTTGAGAAGGTGGATGTTGTGCTAATAGCTTACATTATAGTGATATTTTTGGCTCTTGTAGGTGTTGTTTTAACGCTTGGAATGATGGAGGGGGGTTTTAAAAGGAATATTGCGATTGTCTTCAGTGGTTTGGCGTTGTGTATGATGCCATTTGTTGGTAGCAAGGTTGAAAATATTGCTACTGTCGATAACGTTATGGAGGTTTTGGAGGCATATAGGGGTTTGGATAAGAGTCTGGTGTGGGGTGTCGAAGAGATGTTAAAAAACGCACTTTCCGACCAGGTTTTAACAGAGCAAGAGGTTTTAGAGTTAGCAAGAGAAATTCGTTCTAGGAATTTTAGTAAGATGGTTGTGGATAATAAAGTTGTGACAAACTCTATATCTGAAAAAAGTAAAGCAATTGGTACGTTGGCTCTTGAAATTTGCGCACGTAATCCAGAGCATGTGGGTTGTTAGAAAGAAGCCCTAACGATATGTTAGGGCAGTATTGTGTTAATTGGAAACAAGTTGAGAGAGTTTGTCTTCATACAGGGTAGTGTATGAAGAGTTGAATTCTCGGATGTATCCTTTGATAGTGTCTCCAAAATCATCTAGTTGTTTTTGTGTAGGTTTCCGGTGTGACATGATGTACCCGCTCGATATATCAGCGGGGCGACCATCTTTGTCAGAAGATAGAATGAACCAACCTTCCATGTCTTCCCAAACTGTTAAAGTCGCGCCTTGATGGGTAATGAAGAGGTGAAGTGTTCGTCTCAGTATTCGATCTTCGAACATGCCTGTGTCGATAGCCGGATTATCTTCAAGTTTGTTGAGCAATGTAAAGAGCATTTCATCATCATAAATCAAGAAGTAATCGTTCCCACATTCAACAGCAATGTTTTGAACGTATTCTCTCTCAATCATGAGAGGGCTTGCAATTTTAGCATTTTCAAAGTTATCGATTGCAGAGATATCGTCTGATAAAGAGCAGATTTTTGCATACTTAAAGCCTGATTCAATTAGGGTTTTAAGGGCTATTTCTGCCGATTTAATATCCTTCTCATCGTGCTCACGCGTTTCCGGATCAATAGAGATAGTAGCAAACGTATAACCCATAAATGAGAGTTTGAGGTTGCCTAGTCCCGTTTTGTTAGCCGAACACGCGATGTCATTAATGATCACTCGGTTGTCGTCAATGACGACGCGTTCATCTATCAGTGTTTCTACTTTGTGGCAGAAAAGAATATAAAATTCAGACTCATCGTTGTCAGGGTTGCTCTGTCTAGCTAGCTCTTCTAACTTTCGTGAAGCATCAACATCAAAATGCGCTGCTATAACTTTAACAATTTCACTTTCACCGTCGAAACGGCCACATACAACAAAATTTTTCATAAATAGTCCTCTAAGATTACTCGTTATTGAGTAATAGGACTTAGGAACGAAAAGCGGTGAAAGTGATATAAGGTTAGCGTTTTGCTATGGCCTTAGAGGGTGTTCTTATTGAGTCCATTGTTGACTATCTGTTTTTGTAGAAACTCAATGCGTTGTTTAAGTTTCGCAACGCGAAGCTTGATGTCATCCCGAACACCGTCGTGTTTAACGCAGCTTTGATCTGTTTCAAGAACCCTAATTTCTCTTTTAAGTTGAGTAATAGTGTTTGTGGTTGCTGTCATGGTTTTTTCTCCGTTTTCTAAAAATTGTAAAGGTGAAGTTGGGTTAAAAGAGGGTGGATTTCACCTTGAAATCCACCCTCTTTTAAAGAATGCTTCTGGTGGAGAGTCCTAGGCTAAAAATTACGAGGGCCGTGGTGATTGTAAGAAAAACTGTGTTTAGTCTTTGGGTGCGCAATTGTGAGCTAACTATGCTGTCTATATTGCCTTTATGTTTGCCAGAGGTGTTGATAGTGTATTTATGTGAAGGCTTCTTAGTTAGTAAAGAGTGGTGTTTTTTTAGAAAAGAACGAACGGTGGCGGGGTCTATGTCTGTTTCTCGAATTATAGTGGCTGCACAACACCCTTTTTCACCATGAGAATCTATGGTTAGTAAGATTTTTTCAAACTGTTTGATTTGCATATCGGGTTTCTTTAGAACGAGTAATATATGGTCGGTATTTAGGAAATGTGAATGCGCAATAGAGCGATTTGCGAGTATGACGTGAGGTGTTGAAAAAGTGAGTATGCGGAAAGGCGGGAAAGCGTAGCTATTTGGAATCTATTGTGATGACGACAGTTCCAGAGTGTGTATAGGTGTCCGCCATATCGGTAAATATCCCATTTAATGGGCGAATATAGCCGTTAAGGTTAAATTGAAAAAAGTTACCCGCAGAAGGATCAAATTGAACGTTTTTAATATATGCTTCTGATGTATTGCTTATATATGCCCTATCAAGCATGTCTCCTGCGCTTAGCCATTGTCCCTCTATTTTAGCGTTAAGCCTGAATTCTTGATTTTTGTCTGGGTATTGTACAACGAGGGGGTCGATTTGCCCTATAAACACATCGTAAGTACCCGCTGAACATGTACCTTCAATTCGAGAGTAATATGCCCGACTCCACCTAGAGTTATCGGGGTTTGGGTTTGTTGCTGTAGGTGTTTTCATTGCGATATTGAATTCGAGTGAGTCTACAGTCGAAAAAGTGCAGTAATCTTTAGCAAACTCACCACTAAGTCCCATGTCAAATGAGTCTGTTTCAGCTGAGGAAATCGAGGTTAAAATCAGTGGTATGGTTATGAGTTTGTACATCGCTTAAAAATAAAATTGGTTATAGGCTTATTAAATAGTAGCGATTAATGAGAAGAATCGATTTTTGCAAAAAAAAGCCGCAGTGGTGCGGCGAGTAGGGTGTTAGTAGTTAGTGTTGTGGTGACGTGTCTATAATGGCTTTAATAAGTACGTCTGGGTTAACGTTGCTGTTGTCGCCGTCCATGAACGGTTCAGCGTCTACTTTAAGAAACTCGCTATGGTTTCGACCAATTGCTGCATCTATGTCGTCGTTGGCCGAGACAGCTATGCTATACCAATGAACTTCGTGTTCTATTTCTTTCTGCATGTCTTCAGCAAGATGTTGAATTTCATAGCCGTCGTAACTCGCTTCAATTGCATATCCTTTTTTGTCGACAATTATGTGGTGTACGGCTGCGTTTTGTGGATCGATGTTAAACCGTAGTAGTGCGGGAATTGAATCCATTTTGTTAGTCATGATGTTTCCTTTAGTGGTTTTATGATTGGGTGTAGAAAGATGCTAATGACTAGCGGGTTAAAGTAAAGTCACTGGCAGGCTTAGTTAATAAATAATACGGATAAGAAAGCACTTAAATGTATTTTGAAGCAATTAAGTGCTTAGGGTAGAGGTTGCTTAGTGGGTTTGAACGGAAACGGTAAGGTCTCCAGATAAAAACTGTAGCAAGCTGGCCTTAATGTTCGAGGGAATTGTTTTTAGAATATTGTTGACTGTTTCAGTGTTATCAGTTCCTTGTGTTGATGATATATCCTTAAATATTGGATACCCAAGTATATGAGTAGATGCATCAATCAAATGTTTAGGGGTGAGGTGTTCAACGAACATAAGGCTTGTGATGGTGTCGTTCATGTGTTCATCGAAAGCTTCTATCGACTTAAATATATGTGTGTTGATATCAATCACACCGCTGTTATTGGTCTTAACAATAGTGAGAGTAAGTATTTTGTCGGAAGCGTGCTCAGCACTCTTTATGGTTTGGTTCTCTTTTTCAGAAACTTGAATTTGTTGTTTTACGCCAGCAAAGACGCCACGGTTAAAAGACGAGCTTGCCACATCACGATAAATATCACATAGCTCTTGGGCGACATCTTTATGGTAATGTTTGCTTATTAGAAGTCTGAAAAAGTCACTTGAGTCGTACCAGTGCTCGCCCGTCAGATATTCTGGCATCATTTGTTTTAAGTATTGTGTTCTACGCTCAATCTCAGCATGTTTGTCAGCAGAGGGTTTTTGAAGCTCTACAAGATGAAGCTCTGAGATAGCATTTAACAAAGGTTCGGCTGATTTAAATCCCATAACTTCAGCAAGCGCATGAACAGGCTTTAGTCCGCTAAGGGGGGAGAAGTTGTGTTTCTTTTGAAGATGCGCGTGGTACTCCTTAAGGATGCTTACAAGTCCTTCAGGGGTGTAGAGTAGTTTTAGTTTTGATGAAACGTTTTGCATTTAAGTCTCCATAAATTCACTTTGACGATAAGTGCTGTTTAACAACGTCTGTGAACGATGGTTATAAATACAAAGTTCAATAACGAATGTTCGGGCTATGACACTGCATTAGGCAGTCAGCACAACATGAGTAGCCAACTCTCCGGTCTTGCCCGTCTTTCAGGGCGAAAACCTTGATGGAATAAAGAAGAGATTAATGTTTTTTTTTGTGATTGCAAGAAAAGGTTAATTGAAAATGTTTGCGAGAGATGTTAGGGCGCAAAGCCTTGGCTTATTTGGGTTTATGTACAAGTTGAATAAGTAACTACCATGGTTTTTTGTAAGAAGATGGGTGGTGTAATGGTGTTTTTACAACTTGTGTATCAGGTGATGTATTTTGTTTTTCGGAATGTGGTGTTGGGTGGCTTAGGGGTTGTGGCAGCTGGTGGTACAGTGTTACTACTCCTATCAGCGGTTATATTTCCAGGGCTAGAGGCGTTTTCTGTGCTCTCGCCTTTATGGCAGTCGATATATTTCTCATGTGCACTTTGTTTAGCTATGGTGTTTCCGTTTTTAATTACTGCTGGTCACTATGATAGGTATGAGGAAGGTAGGCATCTGGCAGTAACTGAAAAGCTTTCTGGTTTACCCTCTGCGGTAACACTAACAAAATTCCTGATGGGTTTGATGGTGGTGTGTCTGTTAAGTTATTTAGCAGGGGACTGGCGAGTGACGCATGGTGGGTATACGCGCCTGATGGCCTCCAGTTTGCTGCTAGGGGTATTTCTTGAGATTGTTGGGAGCTTTGTGCATAGCTGCGCCGAAAGAAAGATTTTCAGAGACTTTGTGACAAGTATTGATTCATCATGGGTTGTAAAGAAAGGTGATGATTATGCTGACGAAGGGGTAAAGCAGCTAAAAAAATCTGGTTCTATAACGGTGTTGAAGGGTGATGACGAGATACAGGTGTATCCAACCTCAGATGGGCTTTTGACTGAACATAATGATTTTGTTGGGAGTGATGTTTTTCTTATTTACGCAGAGCTATTGAGGAGGAGGGCGGAAAACATGGCAGGTCAAAAAGGCGGCTCGACGTTGTGGTATTTGCCTACAGTGAGAAACACATCCCAGTCAATAGAAGCTTCGTTTATAGCCGTCGTTTGTATAGATGGTGAGGAGCTTTGTTTCGGATACAAAAAAGATGGTTGTTCGAGAATTTTTGGCAAGCCTGAACTAGGTGGCTTTGTTGAGTTGAAATCCGCTTAATTGCAGTATTGATGGGAGTTAGAGTGATGAATAATAAAAATGTATTGTCCTACGCATTAAGCTGTACGTTCAGTATTGCAGCCTCGATTGCAATAGTGGGGTTGATTTTAATTGGGGTGTTTAAGGCAATTAGTTTGATGGTAGATAGTGTGCAGCCCAATTATATTGGGTGGTTGCTTGCTACTGTGTCATTGGTGTGTTTTATCGGCATTTCTTTGTTGCGAAAAACGGTGGAATGGGTGTTGTTACATAAGCGCTATCCTTCAAAAGCAAAGGGGGCGTTAGCGGGGTATGAGCGAGCGCTCGTGTTGGCAACCATACTGGTGTGGTTTGCTGTGGCATCATTTGGGTGTTTGTTCCTCGTTCCCTCTATTGGGAAAGAAGAGGAAGGGGTAATAGTGATTATCTGTGTGCTCTTGGGTGTTTTGGTGGCAGTCGGTTTATATCTTGTGGCGACATCATTTGAGAGTGTGATGTATCGAGCGATATGTCAAGAAGTGGAGAAGGTAGCCCCTGGTTATAAAATGAGGAAGTGTGATGTAGGTGAGGCCATTGAGGAAGGTTTTGTTTTATTAGAGCGTGATGGAAAGCTGACGTCGGAAGGAGTTTTCTTTTGCGATGACGGGGAGATCAGGTTAAACAATCCTTATCATGAGTCGGATGCGTTTTATCATCAACAGTCTGCGTTTAAGGCGAAGGTTAAAGAATTACTAGGGGTGCTTGCGAACTCCCCTTACAAGGTAAAGTCTGTAGATGTATTTGCTCAAAAGATGAGAGGGGATAAAGAAGGGCGTAACTATATGCCGCGTTTTGTTGCAGTAGTACAGGCGTATGGCGCACAGGTTTACTTTACTTCTGATGATGACATTGGAAGTCAGTTCGTATATCACGATGAAAGTTTTAACCTTGCAAAATGGAAGAGGTTGCAGTCAAGGTTAGAGTATTACAAGCCTATTGAGCTTTCGCTTTAAAAAATTAAAAGATAGAAAAGACCTCGCATATGCGGGGTCTTTTTTTTGTATTGTCGGCGTTTATCGACTGACTTAAAAGTGGAGAGGGGTAGTCTGTTACCGGAGAAAGTAGTGGTGCGTCACTACAACGGTAGTTTGCTACCGTTGTAGCACTCGGCTTGCTTTATAGCTGTGGTTCATTGAGGGGGATTTCAAACCCAGCTGCCTCGGGGTGGCCTCCGCCGCCCAAGCTCTCGGCAATCAACGCGACGTTAATGCTTTTTTCCTTAAGGCTTCTGAGTGAATATTTGCGCTCTGTAGGAGTGTCGAAGTAACAGACAGCAAATGGGTATTCTGTTGCCAGGGTGTTACCAATGTCACTGATGAGATTTGTGGCATTGAGGATAGGCACGGTGTGTCCGGCCAGTTCGATTAATCGGTATTTGTTAGGTTTTGTTGCGCTCTTAACAAGGGCGGAGTTATATTCTTCAATGATCCGCCCTTTCTCAATCAAAGGAGGTAGCGCGTTATCATCGATAAGCGATCCCCATAATTCAAAATCAAAATCCAAGAGGCGTAGGCCTGCTGAGAACGCACGGCTATATGGGAGTTTCCACTGGTAAAGGTCTTTGTCTTGAATGTATAAGAAAAGCATAGGAATGGTTTTGTTGGGGTGAAAGTGTTCCCATGCCATGACCGCGCCGGAACGAGTCATGTCGAAGATGCACCCGTCGATATCGTGCAATGCTTTTTCTGCGGTTTCGTGGTGGTCGAGAACGATTAGTTCTTTGGCTTGTTTTTTTATCTCGATCATAGCTGCGCGTTTGTAGGCGAAGTCCACCATGATCACATTTTTACCCGACACGTCGGGTGTTGTGTCGCCATGGTGCGCTGCGTGAAACTCACATTCTTGGTTCAGTTCGTCAAAATAAAGTTTAACGGCTAGGGCTGCACCGAAGCCATCGGGGCAAGAGCCATGATAAATGCAGATGTTTTCCATAAGATTGATTTTTTGTAAATGAGTTGGGTAAGCATATCAGTTAGACTGGTTATATTGATGGCGTGGGTTCTGCAAAGCCACTTGAATCTCTAAAGGGGGTGTTCGGAGCCAGCAAAACTAGTGCTAGCTCCTTGTTTTGCTACTTATCGCTTAGTAAATAGCGCTCAAAGTCAAATTTATTAGAACGGGCTGCTACGATGAAATTAGTAACCGAGTTCTCCAGCATCTTTTCTTCTGTCAGATCGATTAGTTCAAAGCCTTCTTCACTGATTTTAATCTTACCGATGGTGATAGGTTTATCTTCCAGTTCAGGCCATGTGGTGATGTCGTATTCACAGGAAACCCACCCGTAATTGTGGTTTTTATGTCCACCTAGGCGAGGGTTTCTTGCAAATTCAGCCAGTGCTTGTAGGAACAATCCCAATTCAAATTCGTTCGCGCCTTCAAGTACAATTTGGTTATCCAGTTCAGTGCCTGGGCGAATTGCTTCATAGCCATCAAGTGGTCGTTGTATTGCTTCGGTTTTTTTGTTGGCTTTGATGTCTTTGATTTGAGACTCAAGCTCTTTTATGTCCTCGTTGATGCTGTTTTTAGCATCTTTGTCAGAGGTTTCTTTGCGCGAAGCTTTTAGTAGGGCAATTTTCTCTTCAATAGGTTTTATGTCGATAGAAGCTTGTGCGTCCTGTTCAACTAACTCTAATAATTGAGCTTGAGATTCAGCGTCTAAGAATTTAATGCGTTCAGGATCACGGATAAAGTCGTTACTGCGAGCGCCTTTGCCATCAACCATCAAGCAGTCATTGTTGGCAGGGAAAAGGCCTCCAATGCAAGAATGCCCTGGTAGCTTCCATCGCCCAAAGAGTGAGAGCATTGGGTTAGCAAGGCGAAGAGATGATTCTTTGTCGATAGTTCCGGCAGATTTTTCGGCAACTACTTTGCCTGTCACGTCTACGCCTTGGCGCAACATGTATTGTGCGTCAAGGCCAAACATTGGCTCTGATGCATCCACACCGTTTATTAACTTTTCAATGCGCTCTTGAGCACATCTGCGTAACTTTCCGCGTAGTGTGGAGCCAGGAATATATACATCCGTGTCTTGGTGTTTGCGACCTGCTCTGGGTAGGCGGCTGGTTTTGTCAGAGAAGCCACCGCCCATAAAATTATCGTTGGGACGAATAACGGTAATACCTGTCTCGGCGGTAATTACACCAGAAAATTTAATGGTTTGTTTTTTCATTTTAACTGACCTGTGTTTTCAAAATTCTATCGCTTATCCAGCACTCTTCTTCATTGTCTTGTTTGTAGAAGGGGGGAGTGAGATTGCAGATTTGTTTTTTCCACTTAGAGCTTTGTAGTGCGTGAGTGGGGAGTCTGTTGATGAGGATTTGCTCATCCGTGTTCTTGAAGTTCGGCATAAAGAAGCTGTGATCGTCGTTCATTTCACTTACTTCCCAGTATTCGATAGCACCTGAAATGCCTAGATTAGAGTACATGCCTAATGAGTTGACATAGTAGTTGACCAGCTCAAACGCTCTATCTGCTTCACCGTTGCCGTAGAAGTAGACTTCCTGGGCGCTGTAAGATTGATGTTTTTCGATACGGTTTTTGTAAGGCCCACCCTCCACTTGTACTTTCGAGTAAGTCCCTTTGCTACCATTGGGTTTGACTTTATCTGGAGATAAATCGCAGCCTGGACGCATTTGACCGGAAGTTGAGATGGTAGTGGCAATTAGTGGTGAATCGAAGCTTACTCCAAATACCATATTGCTAGCATGGTACACGCCATGAGATTTCAGTAGTAAGCTGGCTAGTAAGTCAGCAGCGTTTTTCTCATCACAGGTATGCAGTAAACAGCAGTGATAGAGTAGCCCTGCTAGATTAACGGGGTTTTTTCCCAGAATTATAGGTGATCGTAACGATGCTTTTAATCGAAAAGGTGTCATAAGAAATTCACCATCTCTTTGTCGTGAGTGCTCTCTGTAAAGCTGAGAGCGTTGTCTTTGATAGAAAAGATTTTGGCGTGTTTATGTTCTGCTGAAAAGCGTTTCGGTATCGCGTTTTTCAGGTAGCCGTAGTTTCCACGTTCTGCGCTGGTGGGAAAGCGGGGATCTAATACATAAATGGTTATATCATCATGTTGGGAGCGTATGCCTCTGCCAAATCCTTGTTTTAGTTTTTTGATTGTTCCTTCTTTCATGTTGACAAGTGCATACACTTCTGCCTTCTTGAGTGTTGAAGGTTTGATTATCTTATTTTTAGATAATGAGTAGGCAATTTTGATTTTTTCTACTTCAGAAGGCGGGATAAAGGGGACTTTAGTTACAACAATACATGTAAAGTATTGCATTTGATTGTCGTAGCGATAGTTCATTCCTGACCAGCCAGAAGGTGTAACTAGTGCGTGTGCATTGGCGTTTTTCGCGATGTCAAATGCATCACTCACTGAGCCTTTTTGGTGACAATGTGAATTGGGGGTTAAGAGCGGTTTAAGTTTGTCGGTTTCGCTGTAACTGGAAGATAAGACTAAAACACGCTCACCTTTTTCAACTAGCGAGTTTACCAAAACACTCACATGTGTAAGCCAGGCTTTGTTTATGGTGAGATCACCTTCTTTTACAAAGGGTTTTGGTGATGATTTACTGCAAATGTTTAGCTTCATCGTACCGAATTGCTTTGGTTCGATTTGAACTGTTACACCTAATTCGTTGTCATTGACGCCGATTTTGTTCATGAATCCATTAAAGCTAATTACATCGGAAATTTTATATCTATCGATAAGTGTTGCGCTGGTACAAATGAGGTTTGTTTGGCGCTTAAGGTAGGTTCGTAGGATCGTAGATGGTCTAAGTGAAGCCACCAGGTAGCCTTTTTCGCCTAACTTCGGTGTTTGATAGATGCTTAACAGTTGCGTGTATTTGTCGATACTGTGGGCGATGTAAGTTGCGTCATAATCTACATCATAAAGCATGTGCGCGAGTGCAGAGTCTTGTTCGGCGCGTTTAATTTTACCAGCCACTTTTGAGATCAAACTCAATATTTTGTCTAGCTTGGCTTTGTGCCAGAGAAGTTCGTTCTCATTTCTAAACGTGTGGTTTTTGTTGTCGGTAAGAACGCTATTGTTTTCAAATTCGTTTATTTCAGCTGCAAGGTTGTTTGCGATGTCTTTGCCTGCATTTGTCAGGATGTGCTTTGTTTTAGCGGCTAATTTTCCTATGCGGGTTAGGTTAAAGTGTTTTTGAGATAGTTCCTGAGCTGTTTCATGAATAGTGTCAGCTTCATCAATAATAACAGTATCGCCCTGCTCTAGTTCACCCAGGCCGTGGTTGCTAACTGAGCTTAGTAGCATCATATGTGTGGTGAATACCACGTTAAAATTTTTAGCGCCTTCTTTGTGAGCTAAAAAGGCTTTATTTTGACCGCCATTAGAGTAGGGGCGAATACAGATGTCAGTTTCACGAAGGCTGAAGGGTAGTTCAACGTTGTGATCAAACCATGATTCAATAAGCCCTTTTCCTTCAGAGGCTTCAAATGTTGCCCAGTCCAGTAACGCTTTGGCTTGTCGGGGGAAGGCGTGTTTTTGCTCGTCGTAGACGTGTTGTACGCGGTTGAAGTCAACAAAATGTTGCATTCCGATGCGTTGGCCTATGGTGATGTCAGGCATATCAAAGAAGGCCATAGCATCACGTACCATTTTGACTGTTGTAGATATTAGCGCTTCTTGTAAGGCAATACTGTGCGTCGCCACGATCACGCGCTTTTTACTCAAGCTGGCATAGGCCATTAATGGGAAGAGGTATCCAAACGATTTGCCGACACCTGTTCCTGCTTCTAATAAGCTTAGTTTACCATTGAGAGTTATTGCATCGAGTGTGGCAAGACAATATTGACGTTGTTCTTCAGAGTTGTTATAGCCATTGTTTGCTAGCCAGCCATCTTGTTTAAAAAGTTCGAGGATGGAATCTTTTATGCGTTCAATCATGAAGTTTACCTGCGTACATTAGTCCACATCCGTAAGCTTTAGCGCGACCAATCCCTTTAAGGAAGTAGTGACACGCTAGTTCGGGTTCAGCCACCTCGGCCAGTATTTTCATTTTATTGACTATAAGCCCTCTTTTTACACCGCCTTTGTCTGCTTTATGAACGATGAAAGACTCAGATTTAATTTCTGTGGCTTTGATGTTTGTCCAACCAGCACGTGCAAGTTTTTCAGTGGCGAATTTAACAGAATCTTTTTCAATGACTGTTTTTCTGGTTTCGCTGTCAAATTTCGTCGGATTTAATGATATGGTGAATTCGCGGACGTCTCCTTTTGTGAAAGAGATTTCTTTATCTGCTGGTGTAAGATGCGCTGGCAGGTTTTCACCTCGAATGGTGATGGCTGATTGTCCGGCAATAGGATGGCAATCATAGATATAGTTGCGCTCTGCCAACTCATCGCCCATTGTTACAGCGTGTTGAACCAATTGGTGGGTATCATTCCGGTTGTTGCTGTATGGAATGGTGAAAATGGCTTCCTGATATGTAAGCGTCATTAGATGAGTTCCTTTTCCACTAGATTTTTTAAGTTGATGATTTCATGTGGATCGCTTGGCAGCGTCGCCATAGCCTCGCTGACGCCTTCAATATGCTCACACTGAATAATAAACTCTGCGGGGGTTGTTGAACCAACGCAATAACGGTATAAATTGATGGAAAACTCCTTGATAGTCTTTTTATCTTCTTTTTTAAGTAAATTGACTAGGCCGTCGTAGGCATCAAGGTTAACTTTAATAACGTCTTTATCACGGCACACCACGATCTCGCTTGGCTGTGTACTAAGTTGAAGATTGTGGATAAAGTCTTCTTTGCAGCTACCGAAGGTTTCAATAACAAGTAGTGGTCTAACGTTGCGAAAGCGTGAAACAACATCTTTGAAAATCATTCCACCTGCGAATGGATGTATTTTATAAGGAAATTTTTCAACTCGGTTAAATCGCTGGAAGTGTTCGCCTGGTGCGTAAAATTCGATGCCGTCACTATGAATGACGATACCTACGCCTGCCATAGAGTTCATCTTCTTTTCTTCCCAGTTGCCTCCTGTCAGGCATTCAACTATGGGGTCGTTATTCTGTGCATTTTTGAAATCTTTAGCTGTTAATAGTAATCCTTCTGTTTTAAGCCACTTCCTTACCGCGCTAGAAGGTTCTGTTTTAATCATTTTCATTACTTTTGTAACAGCGCTGGGATGTACATACACTTTTTCGCCTTGAGCAACAAAGATTTCAGTGCAGGTTTGCGACTCTAGAAACTTTTTATCTGTAAAGGTTTTGATGTTCTCAGCTTTTAATTTAGCATCGATTTGTTTCTTGCTTTTTGAGGACTTGATAATGTCCAGTGTTTTGTCTTGGTCGTCACGAGCCACGTAAACCGCTGACTTAAGTTTAATAAAGCCTCCGAGCAATTCGTCATTACCCACATAAAGCATTTGGCAGGCGAGGCAGCGTGTGCGCGGTAGTCCGTAAGAATTCTTGGGCACAAATACGTGTTCGTTGGGGTGACTTGTGTCTGCGATAGGACGCTCACACTCATTGCAGGTGTGTTCATTTTTTTCCAGTGCTACTGGATTAATTCTGGTTTTATAGTGCGTTGCAAACGCATCATAAAGAAAATCTAGTGCATTCATTTATAAGGTTACTTAATTAAGCTCAATTCCATTAACCATAATGAAATAAACAATTGTTTCAATAGCTCTATGAAAATAACTGAAATTTTCACGATTATGTATGGGAAAGCCTGATTGTTTTTGGCCTGCGCTCGCAGGAGAGGTCTCCCTCACGAGTGTGGGAGTACCTCAGCTTTGAGGATTTCAGAGTCACTAGTAACAGTTCACCCCCACGTGTGTGGGGAATACTAAAACGTGTATTACCTGTTTTTTCCTTGTTTCAGTTCACCCCCACGTGTGTGGGGAATGCGAGAGGTTGAGTTTCGACAGTGACGCCGTCCACAGTTCACCCCCATGTGTGTGGGGAATGCTTTTACTTGCTTGTCATTTACAAAGTGCAAGGAGTTCACCCCCACGTGTGTGGGGGATGTATTCCATCTTCGCTTTCAAATTCTTGAAGATATGGTTCACCCCCATTAGTGTGGGGAATTCGGAGGGTTTAAGGTTACACCGTCGTAGCTATACGGCTCACCCCCACGTGTGTGGGGAATGCCTATTGGGGCTTGTAACAGTAGCGTCGGTGTACAGTTCACCCCCACGTGTGTGGGGAATGCTCCGGTTGATACTCTATACTACCACTCGCCTCCAGTTCACCCCCACGTGTGTGGGGAATGCTCTAAGTGTAAGATTATAATTAAATTGAAGAAAATATCAGCGCAACAGGTTACCGATTACCCTAATAATAAAATGTATTCGGCTTTTAGTGAATGTAAGCTGGTGGTGTCGGTAAGTCTGTATACGTCGTTTTCTAGGGTATAGCCAGCTTTAGTCATGAGTTTCTTTAATGTTTGATTGGACGTGGCACCCCTAATAGGGTGACCATGCGTCTTAGACAGATGTTTGATGGTTTTTAATAGTTTAAGGAAAGAAATTTCATTCCCTGTGTGCTCTATTAGGTCATCAAGAAAGGCAATGACACGCTTCGTGTTAGATGACGGTGTGTTATTGGTGCCTTTAGTGCGGTTATATAGGTTGTCTAATCCTATAGCTTTAATTAACTCACGCTCTTTTTTTTCAGCTTCTTGTTTTGAGATGTTGTAAAAATATTGATGTACCGCTAGCGTTTTATTTGCGAAAAAGTCTCGGTTGAGTTCGGCACAGCTGCTCTTGCCGGAAAGGCAGTGCTGTTCTCTTCCTTTTTTACCCATGCCAACATATTTCACAACGCCGTCCACTGTGCACATATAGACACAATAGTTATCGGTTTGGCTTGATATTTTTGTTGCGTTGGGCATTTTCAATAGTAAATCGTACAGATTGTAAGATATTACTAATAAATGAATTTAGTTAGAAAATTTACACAAGAATGGAAATAATTTATCAAAAGGCAAGCTGGTTAATCTACGTTTGTGTTTGGTTGTTTATTCGGCTAGGAGTTTGTTCCCCTAACTATAATAGATGAATACTGTGGCGGTTGTAATGTCAGTATAAAGTGTTTTATCTCTACTGGTGTCGCAAGTTTCTACTGGTACTGGACTGATATGCTTGTCCTAGTGTGCGGAGAGTCTAAAGCACTTGCGAGAAAGTCGCTATAAATATTCAGTTCGCCCCTTGTTTTTAGGGATATTTTAGATACACATGGCGCATTGATGGTTCGGACAGTTCACCCCCGCGAGTGCGGGGAATACAGTATGTAGTTTGCTTCTATTGCGGAAATAACCAGTTCACCCCCGCAAGTGCGGGGAATACGAATCTTCAAGCAGCTCTATGAATGAAAGCAACAGTTCACCCCCGCAAGTGCGGGGAATACTCTTTGTGTAAGCTCGTGTTTATTAACTAGAAAAAATTAATAATAAAATTTACCGCTCAATCAAGTGGTAAAAAGTATTTGGTTTTGATTGGGCGTAAGCTGTGTTAGTTACGCTTTTGGTTTAAATGGTTTTGTGAGATTGCCTCTTAATATAAGAGATAAGCAACATGGCGGTAGGTGTCTCAGTATAAGATGGTTTTCTACTACTGGTGCTGCGAGTTTTTTTGCTGCTAAAAGACAGATATATGTGTCATGTAAGTTCACCCCTGCGTGTGCGGGGAATACGTTTGCGTCAGATCTGATGCGAATAGACATCCAGTTCACCCCCCGCAAGTGGGGGGAATACTTGGTTTGAGGCTACGGCAATATATTTATCTCCAGTTCACCCCTGCAAGTGCGGGGAATACGGAAGCGGTGAAAGTGAAATTCGACGCTACATCAGTTCACCTCCGCGAGTGCGGGGAATACTCTTTGTGTAAGCTCGTGTTAGTTACGCTTTTAGTTTAAATGGTTTTGTGAGATTGCCTCTTAATATAAGAGATAAGCAACATGGCAGTAGATACACCAGCGTAAGGTGGTTCACCTCTGCTAAGCAGAGAAATAAATGCACTAGATTGTTAAAGAGCGTTTTGGTCTATCATAAAGACAGGGAGGTAAAAGGCAATAGTGAGAGATATGCTTTTCTGGTTAGGTGGGGTTTTTCTTTATTTGGTTTTCTACTCGCTCATTTTGTTTTTCAAAATACGTTGAGCGGTTTGTCATTTCTTGTTGAAAGGCGGATTCGATGTCGGTTTCAGTTGTGTGTTTGACTGCGTAAGAATCACGGTATGTATCAATAGTCATGCTCTTGCTATCAGGTTTCTCGGGTAGCTTTGCTAATTTTTTGTCTAGCACCGATTTGAGTTCGCGCAAAGCGTTAAGGATGTCGTTCTCGTCGTCCTCTGAAATATTGTCCATGCCTAGCAGGTATCTTGCATCACAACCTGTTAGCTTAGCGAGGCTAGTGATTTTTTTCTTGCGCAGTTCTTGTTGGTATTTTTCGGTTTTTAGGACGATGGCTTTTTCAGTAAATGACGAAAGGGTTATTTCGTTGTTGTCAACGAAAATAGAAGGTGAGTATCGTCTGCTGAAGTCTATGTCGGTGATGGTGCCAGCGACAGCTTTGTTCTCATTAAATATTACTGTTACATTTTCATCAATTTGTAACTCGGCTAGCAGTTGTTCTTTTTGCATTGTTGGGTCTCTAATTTACATGTCGACATGTTACGTTAAGGTTTTGTTGCCATTAATCAAGTTAGAATATACGCATGAGGAAATAGATAAGCCAAAAAATCGTTGCGTACTGGGTGCGTATCATTACTCTTGTGGTTATAAAGTGATGCATCTGCAATAAAGTTAAGGAAGGTAGTATTATGATGGGTGGATATATGGCCGCACTGGAGTCCGGTAATGTGTCTCTGTTAAGTGAGATGTCAAAAACGGGGCGTGCTAACATCCATGCGCTATTCAAAGGGTTTCCTACTTTTCCTGAATACGTCAAAGATGCAACAGCGGTTGCAGGCTGGGATATAAGGTATCAGTCGTGTGGTTCAAATGCCCTGGGGTATTTTTTGCCGTGCAGTCCTTTGGATGAGGGAATAGCTTTGTTGCGAAATGACGAGACCTGGATGTCAATAACTCCACTAGAGGTAGAGTCACATATGCTTGCGCAGTTCGGCGCAAGAGGGAATGTGGTAGTGGCGGGATTGGGATTGGGTATGATCGCTAATAGCTTGTTGAATAAGCATTCGGTTAAGCGATTGACAGTGTTGGAGTATGACGCAGAGCTTATCGCAAATTACAGTACGTTGCTGGTGGGGGAGTCCAGAAAGTTGTGGGATGAATCAATTGCATCAGGGCGTCTCCAGTTAATACAGTGTGATTGTAAAAAAACGATACCTATTGATGTGAAAGCAAAGATCGGCGCTGTAGATTATATGTGGGTTGATATCTGGGCTAATTTAGGCGGGTACGATGCATTACCTGATACTAAGCGACTGCATAAACAGTTGCAGCCAAAAGTTTGTGATTACTGGGGCATGGAGTTAGATTTTATTTATGAAATGCAGTCACGAAAATTGTCAGCCTCTCCAGCGAGCGTATTGAAAGTGGTCGATAAATTGGGCTTTAAAAACTCAGTAATGAAAATGAATAAAAAACAAGCCAGGGCGTATGCTGACCTGGCGGTGATGGCTTCACTGCATGTGTTATTTGGACAACGAAGTTCAGAAAATGTAACTAAGTTTAAGTAGGATTATGTGATGTATGAGTCGTTAAAAAGGCAATCTAATGTGTTATTAGGTCTAGCTAGTGTGAAACTGTTTGTGGCCTTTTTGGTTTTGGTTTTTAGTATTAAAGTGGGCGGTGTTGGGCAAATTATAATGTTGGTGGCGGGTCTGGCGTGTTTGATAACAGGGTGGGCGGCAAAGAATGCTGGTCAGGCTGCTCAAGAGACAAGTCTTTCGATACTGCGTGGTGAAATACAGTTGATGTTGAATCGCTCGTTAGTGGTGAAAGATGAATTGCCTAATGAGGTTTTATCGGAGTTGCCTGCTTGTTTGGCGTCTTATCGAGAGCTAGAAACATCTGAGCTAGTATCGAGAATTAATGATGTTAGTAGGGTGGAGTTGGAAAAAGCTAAGTCTTCTCTTGAACAATTTTATGGCAAAGCTGTGGGTTACGTCAGCGTAGTTTAGAAACAACGGCGTAGGGCGTATAAGAGGGTTTTAGTAGTGTGTTTATCTGTTGTTTGTTTTCTAGATGAAGGGTGCGTGTGTAGATTTTATGAAGGGGTAAAGCAATGCCGATGATACGTAGGCGCTATCATTATAATAAGTTGTATATGAATCCAGAGATTGTTTCTGGGAAGGGTTTGTGTGGTCAGTCTGTTCCTGTATTAAAGCATGATGGACAAGAGAAGAATGTTCATTTTGCTGGGTTTGTTGATATAGCAGAGATTAAGAAAAATAACGGAGTTATGCTTAAAAACGTTGAAGCATATACGAAGGCAGACAGTATGGGTGGTGGTGAGTGGATTGAGTATGCGAAAGATGAGGTATTGCTGGGCTATGAAGGTGATGAGGGTGTTTTCCTAGTGTTAGTGGGAGGGAAGCCTTTTTCTCTTGGGGGTGGTGTTAAGAAGGAGGTATCTGGTGGCTCGGGGGTGGTAGTAGATATCGCTAATGCACATTCAATGAAAAGGCCGTAACAATCTAATATTTCTTGTGCTGTTTGCGTTGACTTCAGGTTCCTATTCATTAGTCTTGGGTTATGAGGTTGGTTGATGGCGACCTGATTACCCGTACCAATGGCAAATACCTAGACATCTATTGTAGTAATCAATTAACCAAAGCATAGAAATATCCCCTGTGTTTTGAGGTGCGCATCGATACAGGAAAGGTATTTTTTATGTACAAGTATGTTTTAGCACCTACGCAGCTCAATGACATTAAGTCACAGATAAAATTGGTTTTTAGCGCACTTAAGGAATATTTAGCGCTTACACCAGCTTTCGGTGGCAAGCCGCCTGGAAAGTCAGCGTTATCTCTTGTTAAGTTTCAAAATATTATAGCTCGTGAGTTGGGCTACTCTTCTTTTTCAGAACTAACCTTAAAGGTTGATTGTCGCAAAGATAATTACAAGCCTGTTCCTTTGTTTGATTTGATTGATGTCGACAAAGTAGTAGGGCGGGTTGGTGATCACATTCCCGAGTTAATGGTGAGTGATATACGCAACGCCTTAGGTTTTCTTTTTTCTGCCAAGACAATAAATGAGCGGTATGGTTTAGTTTCTACCACTGATGGTGTTTCATTGTCAGAATATCCGTATGTGTGTGAATTGAAAGATATGATCGATGGCTGCTGGGTTTCTTCGTTAGGAACAGAGTGTGTTGTTCCAGAGATGTACCCGAAGGGAGATGTGGGGTATAAGCAGTATTTAAATGATGTATTCCGTCATGCATCTGATGAAGTGTGGTTAGAGTATCAAAACGATCCTTCTGTTGGGGTATTGGGTGGAGCAGCTACTCGCACGTTTAAATCTTTGGCGCATTTAGATCGGTTTATAGCTAGTCGAATTGCAAGTGTTAGGGCTGGAGCGTTCGGGGGCAGTTGGGATTATCTAACCCCGCTTTTGTTGGATGTAAGTGATGGTGATGTGGTCGCAGTGCTTGGTGAGGTTAGTCGATATGAGCCAATTTCGGAAGTTGACGGTTTAGATGACTCGTTGTTGGTAGATTATTGTGAAATACATAACCAGACAGATCTTGCATTGTTTAGCGGTCATCAATTGAAGCGCTTGTCTTATCTCGGTGGAACGTTAGGTATGCCAGTAATTAGATTAGATAATAACGAGTTTGCGTCAAATCATAGTTTGGTGGGTGATATGGTGGAGGCCGCTAAGAAATTAAGACGCCGCTTTGAGGTTTGCTAAGGTTCGCGTAGTTGGATGGTTAGAAGAGATATGCTGAGTCAGGTTGCTAAGGTCTGGCTCTTTTTTTTTGCTATTGAATGGCAGGTGGTGCTTCTAGGTTAAGATGGCAGTCAAGTTCGCAGTTAGACAACGTCTTTCTCGCGCATGAAGATTTTTCATTCTGTAGAGAGTTAATTATTTTTAAAAGGGCGTCTTTTTCAAGTGTGTCTGTCGACTGTTCGAAATCGCGTTGGATAAGGTTGATCTCACTTTGAAGTATGTGACAAGAGTTGGTGTGTGCAGAGTCTGCGTTACCAGCACTTAATAGTAGGCTAATGAAGATAAAGGGCGGTGCCATGGGACTTCCGTAAAGTTTTTTGATAAGTAGTATGTGGTGCGCGAAAAAGTAAGGCAGGTGTGATTGTAAGCGTTCTTTTTAAAGTAGATATTATGTCTAATTTCATTAATTTATAATGTGCGCTATTGTGGTGCCGCGCTAAGGGAAGCTTGCGCAAAATAAATAGTATGGAAGGGGAAAACTGAGTATAAGGTTGTTTGTGTGTACGAGGTGTTACTATCGCGTCTAAAGTATTTGAAGATTTTGCTTTCTTTGGACTTGATGTTGTTTTTCTTGTTTTGTGTTTTATTTTTAAGTTGTGATATGGGGGAGTTCTCTCATAGTTATATAGAGTGTGGCTATTTAGCGGGAGTGATTGTTACTGCGCCTATTGGGTGGTTAGTACAAAGTTATATAATTGATTGCTCATTATTGATCAGGGATGTCTTGAGGGGTGATGTTAAGGGGATGTTGTTCTTCGTTGTTATTGACAGTGTAGAGTTGCCAATTAGCGTTGCTGCGCTATTGCCATTACCTTTAAGGGGTTTTTGGTTGATGGAGCCAAACGAGATGTTTGAGGATTTTAACAAGATGACTGATGAAGAGCTTCGCTTTGCAAGGGATGCGCTAGGTTTGTATTTGGTCAAACGAGATGGGGGGTGGAGAAGAAGGCCGTATATAGAGCGCTATATGTTGGAATAGTTACGGGTTTTCGAATGAATCCTTTTTCATCGCCTCAATGAGGTTTAAAAGTGCAGCATAGGTGTGAGGACTTTTTGTTCCGCTAGCACAAAATTCTACACAATTAGAGGTAGCGCGGTGGTTTTCGGGTAAAACAGCAACGTGAATATCACCATCTTCTTTAGACTTCATGACTTGAAGTTTAAAGCCATCTCCCATGTCACATCGCCTCTCAACTTGTATGTCTCCTGCAATATTTCTAAAAGTGTTAGTCATAGTTCTATCCTGTGTGAAGTGTTTTAGTTTTGCGTTGTGCTGTCTTAAGTAAGGTGGTTAAGAGATCCACCAGCGCTCGCTGGTGGGGTGAAATGTCAGCTTTTTAGAATGGGTACGTATTATCTAGCGTATCTAGTATGGCGCAATGGTAGGGCGTCGAATCTAAGTTTCTTGCGATTTTGGTTAAGCCGAGTTTGAATTTTTCTTTTTGTTTCATTTCGGCGTAAGTGTATAAATAAGTAGTAAATGCTGACGCAAGCTTAGTTAATGGTTTATCAAGTTTATCGTCTTCTGCATAGGTTTCTTCTACGCTTCTTTTACCTAGAAGTGTTTCAGGTGCCTCATAGGTTGGGAAAAAGAAGTTAGTTCCTTTAAATGGTATGGGAAGCGTGTCGTCAGTTATGGTGAACTGATCTTTAAGTTTTTCAGATAAAGTTCTGAAGTAAAATTTGCTGGTTGATGATAATCGGTCAAATACTTCATAGTTGTCTGAAAAACGGCTAGCTACTTGTTCGTCTATGTTAGCGCATTCAGTTAGCATAGAAGATGCCCGTTTAGTATTTTTAGCTTCTTCTGGGTGTTTGAGTTCGTTGTAAAGCAGTTCGTCTTTGTTTTTAACTGCCTGGTGTATGCGGTGGGCGGGGTGACTAGTGAAAAAGTCTCTAAGTTTAGCGGTGTCGGCCATAACCGAAAATAAGGTGCTGAATATGCCGTGTATCTCTTTTTTACTAAGGCTTGATTGCCAGTTGTTAGAAATAAAGTCAGTCCAAGCGGTTACGATTGTTTCTTTATTTTCTTGAAGCACGCTATTTTTGGCAAGTTCAGATGCCTCTATGTATAAAAGGGAGTCTGTGTCTTGTTTTATTGCCTTGTCTTTTTTTTCAATATATTGAGCAGCCTCTTCGAGTGAACGTACTTCGTATTGCGGGTGGACTGTATTTATTCCATAGGATTCTATTTCGAGATACTTGTTTAACCATGCTTGTTCAAAGGGAGTGTCGAGCAAGATGTCGTTTACTTTGCTGATCAAGGTTTGGGTTGTTTTGGCAGCGTCACGAGCTTCATCGCCACTTGGGTAGATTTTAACGAGATATTCGTTGATATGATGGAATTCACCAAGAATAGGGTGAAGTTGAGTTCTAATTTCGTCAATGAATCTTGTTTTATTGAAGGAAATAAATACAGCGCATGGTTTAGGTGAAATCAGTTTCTTTTTTTCATCTTGTAGATGTTGCTCAACAGCCTGTTTGAGTGGATTCATTTTATAAAGCTCTCCTTTGTATGAGGCTTACTTTAATAAAACCGCGTTGATGCGCAAGTGTTCTTTTGGGGAGCATATGTGATTATTTGGATAGAATAAAAAAGGGTGGGATATGAAATTAATAGTAGTGGCATCTTTGGTGGGGTTTGCGGCTCTCGCAGAAACGGAAAGCTTTGATATGTCTTTACATGGGAAGTTTGATAAAGATTACTGTTTGTTGGGTATAGTCTCTAACGAGGTGGCTAATACTGTAGATGGGTATGGTACGGGTTTTCAGGCGGTTCCTGGAGACCCGATGTTAGATGATGGTAATGATTGGATGTATGGTCAGATTATTCAGCAAACTGAATTTTCTCTGACTTGCAGTAGTAACAGGTATGATGTTGGTCTAACAACTGACTTACCATCTGAAGTTTTGGATATTAATAACAATATAAAATATAAATCAGTCTTAGCGGTAGTTAAAGCGGTAGATGGTTGGTATGTAGGGGGGAGTCAATTGTCTAGTTCTCCTGGGGTTATTTATAATTTGGATATATCGCCAGAATCACCTGCTAATTTTATTGTTAATACTTATCTTTCGCCAATAGATGATAATCCTTTTAATATGCCGGATTCCTATGCACACAGTGTTAATGTTGTTTTTACGATAGATAAAAAAAGCTAATTATCTTCAGTAGGTTGGATTTCAGGTTGGAATTGTGGCACTGAGTAAAGGTCACCAATGGCAGATGTGGTGACCTTTACTTGTATAATGTTTTAGGCGCTTCTCGCCATATAAGCTAGAACGGGATTAACCACCATGAATTTATCGTTTGTTTCATAAACAAGATCCTTTTTTATGAGCTGTTCAAGTGTGCTAGGTATAGAGCCGATAGGTATGCTGTGATACTGACTAAATTCGGTGCTAGTAGGGGCGCTTGTTGGTTCAACGGCAAGTGCCTTTAACAATTTAAGTTCATTAGGTGTTAACTTCAGCGCGATAGCTTTAAAGTCGCTGCTATCCTGGCTTACAATTTCTTCCCAATTTTCAATGGTGTCATCGATAGTTGGTGTGTCATCTAACAGCCATAGTCGAGCACACAGCGCATTGACGTAATAAGGGTGTAACTGTGTGCATATTTGAATGGCATAAAACACTTCATCGCCAAAAGGGGTGCCCCACTCGGCTTCCCATAAGTCTCCAATATGTTTTTTGTAACACTCTTCACTGATCCGGCCTAACGACACTTTCATGGTGTGGTTGTACAACGGGCGGGATTTATCTTCCATTGCTTGTTCCATGAGGGTGTTTTCAGAGCCGCAAAAAATATAGTTTATATTGTCGGCCAGTTCTAAGCAGTGCCGGATGGTGCCTTCTATCGAGGTGTTCTTTTGTTGTTTGTTTTTGCTGGTGGTCTTGCCGACTTGTTGAAATTCGTCGATGACAAACACGGCGCGACATGCTCTTTTTTTAGCTTCATTGTCGATGGTAAGTAATGTCTTCTCAAGCATGTCGAGTGAGGGTTTTGCTGTGAAGGTAATGGAAGGCATACCTCGCTCAATTTGCATGGAAGGGGCGAAGGATGAAAATGTTTTCAGGATATAGTTACTGATTTTCTGAAAACGATTTTCATTGTTTACGTGTTCAGACATTTCAATCATTTCTGTAAGTAAATTTAGTGCTCCTTTGCAAAGAGCAATAATGATTTCGTCCGCGTCAGACTTAAACGCTAGATCAACGCGGTGTAATACGATAGCAGCGTTATCTTGTTTGAAATCTTCTTGTACTTTGAGAAGCAGGGAAGATTTTCCATGGCGTCGCAGTGCTTGAAGCCATATGTGATGGCCTGCTTTTATAAAGTTTTTAAGTTCGTTTCGCTCTTTTACTCTGTTGCAAAAAGACTCTGCTTTGGCAAGTCGTAATGGAAATAAATTGACAGTCATGAAAAATCCTCAAGCGTTAAGCGTTTATTATGAAATAATCATAATGATAAAGTCATAATGATACAATCATAATGATTGTTGCATAACTTGATAGCTGGCAGTGAGATAAAGTGTCTTGCTGTCTGGAGCCAGCATGTGTAGTCTGTTTATTTAACGTACTGACAAAGGAGTGTTTTGTGGATAACGGTTTTTTGATTGCTGATTTAATTATGGAGCGTGTGTGTTTGCCTGAGGGGGTTGCACAAAGGCATGACAGGATCATCAAAGGTGACTCTGTCGTTAGAAGATCATATTGGGCGCGTATTGCTGATATGGCCGCTGATTACAGAAGTGCAGCGCATATGTATCAGGGCGCTTACAGGTCGCTGCAAGAGTCGCTGTTAAGTAATGAAGTAAGTCAGGACGACGATGAGCAAAAGTTTCTATTTGATATGGAGCTTAGAAATCAGCTTAGGTTAGCAAGTCACCAGTTTATAGTGTACTTGTACCACCTGTTAGAAAAGGTCACTAAATGCTGTTGTCAGTCGCTAACTGTTGGCCTGGGTGTGAATTCAATGAAAGAGTTGATTATGGCACTTAGAGGTCGTATTGAGGGGTATGAGCTGCCTGAAGTGCATCCATGTGCAAAAGGGGGAAGGGTTGTACGCTATGGTGAAATGTTAAGTGTGACAGAGCGTATGCGTTATATCTGCAACGATATTAAACATGATGGTTTTATAAGTAAGGGAACATCAGACAATGTGTCAGAACTTCGCCAAAAGCATGATCAGGTAGTGCCTGACTTAACAGATATTATAATTGATAGTGGCCTTGTAAAGGATGCCGTTTTTTATATAAACGCATTAGTGGGGTTGATGTCTATGGGTTCAGATGAGCGTTATATTCAAATATAACATTACTGTAAGAGGGTGAGATGGGTATTCTGTCAAAATTAGTTCCTGATAAGGAAGGGGGGTATTGGCATTGGTGTGGGGATAAAGATGCAAAACCTACTGTAGCCAATGTGTTGTGGTCAGAGGGGAGAAAAGAGTTCTGTATTCCACTGATACAAAAAGGTTCAGTTAATATGGTTTCCTGTAAAGATCACGGAGGTTGGTGGAAGATGATTGACATGCCTGTGGTTCCTCTAGAAACCCTCGATCATCCATGTCCTATCTGTGAAAAAGAAGAATGTATTCCGAGGGAAGACTGGTGTGCGCATTGCTGTGATGATTTTTATGAAAATGTGCAAGGGTGATGTCAGGTGAAAGGTTTTTTAACCATAGCCCAAGGAGTGGGTTATGGAATAGGATTAAGGTTATAGGGCTACACATAAGTGCATGTTGATGAGATATGGTTGTAGCTCTAAAAATGAGGCTATATTAGCGTTAATTGTGGGTGTAAGAACAAAAATAAAGCCCACAAGAAGTGGGCAAGTGTTAGCTACTTAAGTTGAGATGCAAATTCAACTTGCTTGCCATTGAAATATTTCAACAGCTTGCCAAATAAATCAACATCTTCAGTATTTAGACTTAAGTCAGTTGCGTCATGCACTGTCTCTGCTATATCTGTCACAGTCCATTCTTCATCTGGAGTCTCAGTGGCAGCATTTTTTATCGTATCATTTACGGTAGAATCATTAATTATAATTCTTAAAAGGTCTTCATGGGACATGTTAGAAGTCTCATGGATTGCGTGACATTCATCACATAAACGCTCTTCGTGTGAAGCATCTTCAGGTAGTTGAGGGATACTTTTTGAACAGTCGCTACATTTGTCTTGATTTGGGTATGCCATAATTTTGTCCTTTTTGTTAACTCGATAGTGAGTAAATCTAAGTAGGTTAAGTCGGAGGGTAATCTTGGTAAAAAAGTGTTGGTGTCCATCTAATCAGTCTCGACTGAGTCGACATTCCATTAAGGAATGTACCAGTGTGATTACGCTAACGGCCAACGACGTTTTTCGTATACGGGGTGTTCTCAGTTTTTGGGAGGTTAGCTAAGATTTTTGTTAGGTGTCGTTAAAAAGAAAGCAATATGCATTATGCATATTGCTAATAGTTAAAGGTGTTTGTTAAGTTGTTCGAGAATATCATCTGGTATTTCATTATCAGGTAGGTATTTTCGTAACATCTTTGTTACCTCTCCATCTTTGTACGTTCTCATTAGAACAACAATGCCTTCTTTATCGGAGTTGATACTCCAAAAAAAGTCTGTCATAGAACGATAGATGTTGATTTTGACGGCTTCACCCAACTTGTGACTCACACAATTGCGGCAGGGAAATGTCTCACCTTTTGCAATCGCACTGAAACCAGTAGTAAGGTGATGACCCATTTTCGTGGCGATTTGTTCGTGTGGGTGATGCTCACCTGGAAGGTCAATAGTTACAACCTCACCAAACGGATAGCAAGCCACATGGGCTTCCACGAGCGTGTCTTCAATCAATACTGAGCCATTTTTAACTTTGCTAAAAAAGGCTTTTAAAAGAGTATTGAATGTGGTTTTTTTTATTTGGTTTTTAAATTCCATGTTAAGTCCTCTGTTTTGTAAGTTAACAAGAGTATATAGCGGTGCTTTTAGGGAAATGGGGTGTTTTCGAGTTAGAGTTGTTTGTAGTGATTCATTTGCCGAGTTTATTTTGGTTGAGGGTGGATTTCAGTTTGGAATTTATTAGAGCGTTTTACAGATTTTGGAAGGTTTTTTTGAAAAGGATTATTGTAGTCTTGGTGTTGAATCGGATGAACTGATTAGGAAAATAGATTTAGGAGGGTGGAGTTTAAGTGGGGTGGCTTTATTTAACTCGTCGGGTCTGTCTTAGACTATGTTTATCTACTCAGCAGAAAGTGTGGGTTTTATTGTTGAAAACTATTTCAGTCCATTAGATGGGGAGTCAAACAATTTGGCAGACGTTTATGCGCATGGTGTTAGTGTTATTTTTACTATAGAAAAAATATAGATGTTGGGTGTTCAGTTGTGAGCATGTCCGTATCTTTAGCGTTGTGCTGCTTATAGTTAAAACACGGGTTTGATGTCAGTCAAAAATTCCAGATGATATGTGCATGTAGTAGGCTTCTATCGCCATTGTCCAAACCATTTGCTCGTGTGGGTGTTCGGACGCAGAAAAATCAAATCCTTCTTTAGCTTTATAGCCAAGTCTTGAATAAAAGCGTGATGCTAGTGCGTTGAGATCGGCTTTTTTTTCGTCATCTATAGTGACGGTGTCTCCGTCGATTTCATAGGTTAGCATTTTTATAATTCTCATTTATAAAACGTTATAAAATTATTGTAATAATAACTAAAGAAGTGTCAATCAGATCTGATTTTTGCTCATTCTTAAGGTTGATAGAGAGTGGATGATTAGTTCTGCGTCACTGTATAACAGTGAGTTTTAGGTTGCAGTCGTATGGGTAGTTTGTGTTTATTTGTCGACACAACTAAACAGAGATAGGTTTAAGCGACTTTTGAATGCATCTGCCATTTCTTTAAACTCGCCTTGCTTGTCTCCGAAAATTTTATCGAACACTTCTAAGTATGTGGTGAGGCACTGTTTTCTTCCTTTTTCTGAATCAGGGAATTCCTCAATGATGTGTGTTATGCAGGGATTGTTTTTTCTTCCTTTTTTTCGGCGTTTTCCCTCGACGATGAGTTTGTTTGTTTCAGGTTCCCTTCTTGCGCGGCAGAAATTGGTGTTACTTTGGAAGTTAAGCAGAAAATCGTGGTTCATTTACAGTCTCTTCCAATTTTATCTAGTCATGGGTTTATCGGCTGATGCAGTTGTAAGCATCGTTTGATGTTGTGCAGTTTTCTCTGGTTTAATTTGGCTTGCTGGTGGATATCCACCAGCAAAAGCGTTGTCTTTAAGCTCGTACGTATTTTTCGTCGGCAAGTATGGCAATCTTTTTTTCAACTGTCGAGTTGCCTTTTTTCTTTTCTTTTGAAAAATATAACTGGTTGTTGTCGAATTCTAGAAAAAAGTTTTGTGAGCTGTCATTTATTTCGTTCTCAAGTTCTTTATCGTTCGTGTTAGATAGGAGGAAAGAGTTGTATTTCTTTAGTACACATGAATGTCCCATGGTGACGATAAAGCCGCACATTAATACAAATAAATATTCTATTTGGAAAAGTGGTGTGTAAGGGAGGCAAGAAAGTGCTGATAGTAGGGTAAAGAGTATTACACACAGTTCTTGTGTTTTTATGAGTGTTAGAACATTTTTAGCTGTTTGGTTGAGTTGCTTTTTTGAGGTTGGTTTGTTTTCAAGGTTACAGAAGTGTAGGCCTGTCTTAGATTCGCACTGAAGGGTGATGATGAGGGTGATGATAGCGGTAGCGCACCCAGCGAAGATGGGTGCGACCAGAGAGTTAAGTATGCTTAGTTCTCCATCTGGGTTTAAGAAGAGTGAGTTTGAGTCTTTGACGTAGTGATGTGTGAGCATAAAGTTGGCTATATCCCCGCTTAAGAGGTAAAGGGATGTTGCGCCAACAAGCGTGAGTAGGGTGATTAGTCCACACTGTAAGATGTATTTAGAAAACATAGTTGCTCCTGGTGTAAAAAGTGGTGTTTTTTTTGTTTTGGTAGTCCATCAACATTTTTGTTGTGGTTACGGTTTTATAAATTTTTCTTCGCCAACGATAGCCAGTTTAAGGTCTTTTGTTTCAATGGTGGTTTTTGTTGATACGAGATGCATTTCGTTGTGTTTCAGGTAGAAAATTATGTCTCTGGCGATGCAATTGTTTACTTGAATATTGTTCAAAACATCTTCATCACGAGTGTTATTGATTAATAGGTTGATGTATTTGTAAGTTAAGCAAAGGTGTCCTAAAGCCAGCGCGAGACAGCAAGCGAGAGTTGTAAATGAGTTTATTAGGTAGAGTGGAGTAAACGGCAGTGCTGTTAGTGTTGTGGCTATACCAGTTAGAACAATTAGGGCGTGTTGGCTAGAGCGAAGTATTAATAGGTTTTGTGTGGTTTTGTTAACTTTGGTTTTGTTGTATTTGTGTATTTGAAAATAATCAGCATGAAAACCAGTTAATGTTGCGCAAGCAAAAGTGATAAAGCAGTGAATGAGAGCGCATATGGTGCCGAAGGCAAGCGGGAGGAATATACCCAAAAATGCGATTGTGGAGCCTGATATTTCGCCATCTAGGTTAGAGAAAAATTTGAGTGTTTCTGCGCTCATGTAGTGATTGTTTAGCGCATAGTTTTCAATGGTGTTAATGATATTTTTTGAAAATTGATAAAAATCGCTGAAAAATTGGTTGGTCGCTAGGATGGCTGTTATGAGTAGTGAGGTTAGTATGCCGCATTGTAGGAGGTATTTTTTAAACATATCCATTACTCTTAAAGTAAAAGGATGAGTTTATGATGGTAGGTGTACACAAAAAACAAGAAAGTTAAGGGGTGGGTGTGGCCTAGAGTTGTATCTACATTGAGTTTAATTCAGTTTATCAATCGATATAACGTAGTTGAGAGCTGTAGAGAACGAATCTGGCATGTTTAAGATGTCTTGCTCTGAAGCGCTAAATTTATAAAACAGTTCGAACCTTGCTGCTTCGCTTGCCCCGCTAGGAATTGTTACACTAGGAATGGTGCTGTCGTACCCAATTGACATCATAGTGTTAATGTATTCTTTGGTATGGAATACGCCACCGATGTAGTGATCAGCGAGTATGTGTACAAGTCTGTCGCCAAAACGGGGTTCACCGTAGTCAGTGTAGTCACTTAAGGTTATTTTGTATTCTCCCGCAGAACATGTCACGGTTGCGGTTGAGTTCAAGGGTTCACTGATATTGTAGTAGACCGTGCTCCCTTCATTCTCTGTATAGGGGTATGTGTCTAGTGCTGATGAATCTATGGTGATGGAAGGTGATGTGTTAGAAACAGATAGAACACAATAGTCTTTTGAAAAGTCACCGTTTAAAGTCATGTTAAAGCTTTCCGTTTCAGCGAAACAGAAAGGCGATGTAATTGTGGTTAATACAGCAATAATTAAGGGTAGCTTTTTCATTTTGGTTTATTTTTTTGTTCAAGTGTATTTAAGTAGTATTTGTGAGTGGTAAATAATCGATTCTTGTTTGGCGTATATTTATCGAGAGTGGGTCGTATGTAGTGATACTCAACATTGAGTATTATTTATGAGGACAAAACAATGCAAAGCAAAGACCATATCCAAGCGTTTCAGACATTTACTGAGCAATTAGCAAGTTCGCCTATTCATATTGAACATTCTGGTGTTAATGGTGTGAATATCACAGTTAACAATCCGGCTGATTATTTAGAGGCAGACGAGGTATCTGCTGAAAATGATTTTCAGAATTTCCTGGATTCAGAAGGGTTGGAGTCAATGACGCTTGAAGATGCGTTGAATGGTGAATTTCCTAATGCAAAAGTGGAAATGAATATTGAGTTAACCGTTAATACCGACTCTAAAGCCGTGCAAGATGGCAAAGCAATCTCTACTTTAAAGGGTTTGTTGCAACAAGCTATCACGCACCTTGAAAGTTTAGAAGATGATGAAGAAAATTCATATTTCACGTATGAAACGAAGACGCTTAAGCAGCCTAATACTGATGAAGTGTTAGGTGAATTTAGTATCGATATCTCAAACGATAGCGATTAATCTCTAACTGCTCACGACATTTGTTGTGAGCAGTTTTTTAGTGCGTGCACTCTGTGCTAATTGGCTGCTGAAGTCATGTTTACGCGGTATGGTACAACTTTCTTTGAGTGTTCGTCCCATACTCCTATGGTTGTGCAGCAGTTTTGGCAATAAGCATATTTTCCATCATTGTGTTTAACAGAGTGATACATACCAGTATTGCAGCTGCCTGACCCGTCAAAAGAATAATTTATCTGTGCGACGCCACTAACACGGGATTTTATGTAAAAACCTTCCCTGCTTCCGCAGGTGTGACATGCTTCGACTTCATGAATACTGGGTAAGGGCATAGATCGTTTCCTGTTAGATGGTTTCTGAGGTAGCTCGAAGATTAGGGCACCTGATGGATGTCAATGCGTATTCATCAGGGTCTAAACCCATCATATCAATATCTTCTGTGTTCGCAATCTTCGACATTGTTCCCGATTCAACGATATGTATTTCCGACCCGATAACCTCGTCAACAAAAATTAGCTCGGTATTTCGTCGCAATCACAATAAATAATGAGTTCGCCTATCTATGTCAAGTATTCTACTGGAGTGTCAAAGGGGTTTGTTACTCTGCTTCTTTTTTTTGTGAGTGAGTGGTTGTATATCGGCTAGTGTTTTTGTGCTGGTGGTTCCTTCTATACCACCAGCAAATGAGGGTATGGTAGATATCTAATCAACAAGACATGCCATATTGCATTTATAGGTGAGATTAGCTATTTCATTGACTATTTTCAGATCTGCTTCAGTAGTGTGTTTTTTTACTCTTTCGATATCAAAATAGCTGAGTAGAGTACAGGCAATTGAACTGCGTGCTAATTGTCTGCTTTGAGCTGCTTTAATGAGTAAAGGGATAAGTTCGTTATCCGGCGTCCTGTGATCGCACTTGGCTAGTTTGTTTGTTCTGGGTAGTTGGTTTAATAATAGGAAGGGATCTACATCTTCTCCCAGTTTTTTTAATAGTCGTCCGTTGCCGATATAGCCTATCTGAATGGTGCAATGCCAAATGTATTTAGGGGTAGTTAGCATTGGGAGTAGTTCATCGCAAAACGGGTAGGGTATTGGGTTATTGTCGCGACTGAGTTCTGCGATCATGTCTGTTTTTATAAGAATAAATTTGTGAGTTTCGTTTAGTGCAAGGTTGCTTTCATTGTTAAGTTTTTTGTAAATCGCGAACGCCGTTTCTTTTGTTTCGCTGTTAAATGATAGTAGTGCTTCTACAATGCTGTTGACTGGAGTTCTGCCAAAAGTGATAGCTCTTCGCAACCCGCCTCGACTTGAGGTGTTTTGCGAGGTTGGGATTGTGTCGTTGAAGTCAAAATTGTGCGCGACAAGGTAGTTATAGATATCATTGTATTTGTTTTCTGTGGCAGGCCTCATTTTGTGAAAAATATCTAAGATGTCTCTTGTGTAGTTGGCTGTCGCTTGCAGTGCGTTTTGGATGTTGTTATCAAGTGAGAGTAATAGGTCAAAGCGTTCTTTCCATAGTTTTGATTTGATGGCTGTTTCAAAGGCAATGGAAGTCACGGTTGCTTTTGGTTTTTTTGGAGTCGTTGTGTTCGGGGTTAGTAATTTTCTAACGCCTTTTATTTGTTGCTCAAATGTAGCGTCTGGGAGTTTGCCGATAGCGAGTGCCAATAAGTCTTTGAATCGTTTTCTGCTCGGATGTATGCGTATGATGTGGGATAGTGCTATTTCAGCATTATCGTGATCTAGTGCAGAGCGACATGCTAGGTAGGCAGCTTCTGAGATCTCTCGCCTGTTAAGTTTTGTTTTGCTGGTGGTTTGCTCCCAATAGTCAACGAGTGTTTTTGTTTTTTCTGGTTCTTGTTGCTTATTGGTTATATGTAAAAGAAGGCCGAGTGTGTAGGTTGTGAGGAGTTCTTTTTTACTGTACTCGTGAATGTACCATCTAGCAGACAAAAGCGTTTCTATGGGTCGTGTGTCGTAGTTGTCACACGCTTTTTTGAAGCATTTGACTATGTCGCCTTCAGAAATGTAGTTGTTCTGTACAATGTACAAAATAATATTAGTGGCGTTGACCTCTATAGCGTTTAATAGCTGCGTGTATTCATCAAAGTAACTGTTCGATGTAATAAATACCATGGCATATTCAAACAGGCCTTCTTTAAGGTAATTTTCGATGATTTCATCAACAGATTGGCATTTGTGAAGACGTTGTGCTGTTGTACGGTGTCCGCTTTCCAGTAATTTAAGGGCTTCCTTAGGAGGCAGTGGTTTTGTGTTGATAATGCTGGCGAGTGTATTTCTTAGGTTGTGGTGAAAAAGGGCAACGCTTACGTCTTCCTGTTGAATTTTAGGTTGAACTTCAAAGGAGAGAAGGTAGATGTCACACGGTAGTGAAGAAAGCAGGTGAGCGTGGGAATTGAAGCCGCATAGTTGTGCCACTTGTTGGTAAAGGCGTCCGAGTTTTACCTTTTCCTTGATTATATTTTCCAGCTCTAGTTTTACATTCGATACAACCGCATTGAAGTCGCTTTTGTCTTTAATATACATAGTAATCCTTTGTGCTATGACCCTCTTTAGCTATAGCAAGAATTAACTGTGTATAGACTAAAGTAAATTGTATGTTGCTGTACTGCTATTCATCGGCCTGTGAGTGAGGGTACTCGGCTAACCACGCCAGCGCGAACGCGTAGATTTAGTGTAATGGGTTTGTGGAAATAATCAACTTGTGATGGTGCGGGGTGTTTGCCAAGCCCACTGTCGTGGGCTTGGTGTGTCAGTTTTTTTATTCTTCTTCGTCGGCGATTTTTTGAAGGTCTTCATCGGTGACGTTGAGGTGTTTCATGAGTAGTGAAACTTTATCTTCAAGTATGTTGTTTTGCAGGTATAGATTGTTAATACGATAATCAGGGTGATATGTATTTTTGAGGCAACCTAAAGCTTTGGCTTCAGCCATGTGGCCGAGTTCGTGATGTGATAGAGTGGTTAATAGTGTCGGATCGTTTTCTAGTGGGATGTTGTTGTGGAAAGTTAGCTTTTTTAATTCTTCAGTAAACGTGGATACTTTGTTGATTATAGTGTTGTAGTAGAGCGGATTTCTGTCACGTGCAATCTGAGCAAAGGCAAGTTCTAATAGATAAGAGTCGATATTGTTACAGGTAGTGTTGAGCTTTTCCCAAGCAGGGTTGTTAAAATCAACAGCATCTTCTATGGGTAGGATGTACGCATAGTGGTAGCCGTATAAATCTGTAAGTGCTTTCAGTGTTTTCAATAATATGTGTGTTGTCTCACATTCTTTAATCGCGTGAAAGAGTGGTTCGATATGGTTGTCGCCTTCACTGTTGTTCTTTTCACCTTTCAGGTAGTTTACAAATTCCTGTGGCACTGTGTCTGGGAATGATAGGTCGCAATGCATCAGATTGCATACAATGTCCTGGATGAGCGTTGCGCGTTCTTGTTGTCCGTCTGACAGTAAAGGGGTGTTGTACCCTGTTTCAGCACCAATGACAGCCGTATCTATTAGTTCACTAATGATACTGTGCCATATTTCAGAGTCAGTATTATTAGTAAACATTTGCACGGGTAACAATCCATAGTCAAGATTGAGTATTTCCGGTAATTTGCATTCAACTTGGAAAGACGTTTGGTAGTCATTGTCGCCGCCTAGGGTGTATGACTTTAGTGCGGTTTGAGTAACATCTAGTTTGCTTGCGATTTCTTTTAGTGTGTAGGGTGTGAATTTTTTTATAAATCTGGCAAGGTTTGTTTCTGGTGTCATGGGGAGTCCTGTTTGTCTTTAATTGAGTGTGTTATCGAATGTTGAAAGTAATTTCATTTGTAGTTAGATGCGCATAGTTGTGGTGCTATGCGCATCTGATATTAAATGATGGTAATCGCAGCTTTGTTCTTGATCGCAAACAGAAGTGCGTCGCATAAGTTGTGTGACGAAAATGCGGGATGGTCTCTGTATTTGTTGTCTTGCGCATCGAGTTTAATGATGCATTTCTCGGAATAATCAAGGTTGAACAGTATTATTGAAATGTCTTCTCTGTCATGAGGGTCGTTGAGGTAGATAGTTTCATCATAAGAAGCGTGTTCTTCGTTTTGTTCTGCATACGTGACAAGGATAGTTTTAGCATTCTTGTGGCTAATGGCCTCATTTTCCGAGTCTTCGTTTTTTAATTTTTCAAGTTGAGCTAGTATTTCCCCTGAGCAGCCGTGATTGAATGAGAGATTTCTTGTGTAGAATAGAGATGTAGTGTGGTCATACCTATCTCTATGTAGAAATGCTAATGCTGAAGATGTAAGACTGCATAATGAATAGGAGATTGTTATATTGTCAAAGTATAGTCTTAGTAACGTTTCTGAGGGTTGTGCATTAAACGTGTTTTCAAAATCAGCGTGGGCTGTGGTGGTGAGGTGGTTAAGGAGCGCTTGTTCAGTGGGGGTAGGGGGTATCCCTTTGTCTTCAAGGTGTTTTCTATGGATGCCTTCGTGTATTGATGAGAGTGTTCGATAGCTTTGGTTGTCTAAAGCTTTGTTGATGTGGCACTTGTTACAGGGGTATGTGTTAATTGTTGGGTTGGTGATATAAGTTGATGCCGTTTCGTGATCGCAATTGGGGCATTTGAATCTAAATGTCATTGTGCAACTAGGCTGAAACCAATCGAGTATTCCGAAATATTCGGGTTTTATTGCAGAGATGTGGGTTGAGTTAGTGTTCTTTTCCGCTTGGTTCCATATTCTGTAGTTAAGAATAATGTTGGCTTCATTTGGGTGTTTTTTCGCTATGCATGAAAGCGTTGTATAGTTCTTTTTAGTAAAGTTGAAATCAAGATTTGTAAACGGTAGTAGTTCATCGGGTAAGTTTTTTTTGATACGTTCGTATTCTTTTCTTGTAAAAGCGGCATTGGATTCTGCATCTATGTTATCAATAACGTGATTTTTGAAGTCGGTGTAATTAGTTAAGCATTGTTGGCGTACTTTATCTCGTATAGCTGCGGTTTGGGTGATGTGGTTGTTGAGTTTTTTTGATTGATGGATCATCCAGTCCAATATCTTGCTTGGCTCGATAGTGTTGATTATTTTGTTTGTACTGCGGTGTTGAGAAAGCTTAAGTATCATGGGGTTCACAATTGGTAAAACGATAGATGTTATCTGATAAAGCATGAAGAATAAAGGTGAGGTATAAGTATTGCTTAGTTCATGCTAAAGAGTCTATGAAAGCTTGGTGAGGGCTGGTGGGGTGAGAGATAAGCCCACCAGGGTGGGCTTAGTATTACTTCATTGTGCGATGTGCCACTGAGCGTGCAATTGAGTCACAGTTAATCGTCAGAGTATCTGTTTTTTCAATGTACGTGACCCATCCGTAAAACTTCACAGGGTGGTCGTCCAGCTCGCCATTTCTGGCAAGTGAGTGGTACATGTTTTTCACTAAGCTCGCTTGCTCAACGTTGTTGTTGTCGCAATAGCGGTCATAGATGTGCACAATCGCCTCAACGCGCTTTCTTTCTAACTCCATGGTGGTGAGTTTGAATGTCAGGCCTGTTGATAGCATGATGATAAATATGATCAGCAACTTTTGGGCGGCAAAGCCGAAGTTGTAATCACTTGCATCATAGATCTTGCGATATTTGTATGCATGAATGCAGACGACAACCATCGTGAAGATAAAGTACGCGATGTAAGCGTACAGACCTCCAAGAAATACGTAGATAAAGATGGTGTTCGTGAACACCTTTTCGAGAAAGGGTGCTACGTTGTCGAACAGCATAAACGCCATCATGATGAGTGTCGACAGTGTTGCAAACACATACTCAACAGCAACAAAGGCGCTACCAATGAAGGATTTTGTTTCATTTTTCATAATAATGTCCTTGAAGTTTGAAAAAAGAAATGAGGAAGTCCTCAATGGTATTTAGGGAACAGAGTGGGTTTTTATTGAATGTAAGCTTTCGTTGGAACGCCTGGCGGTGCGATACCTTTCTTGAGTGCAGCCCAGAACGCTCTATTTGGGCGAGGGATGTTGCGATGAATGCACGTCTTACGTATCGTTGTGTTGCTTACCCCCCAGATTGCTCCAATTTTACTCATTGGGGCTGTCCAGATGGCCTTTTTTATGTCGTCGTCTGACGCTGTCGTCCAGTCTGCTGGCAGTTTTACATCAATCTCATCGAACTGAGCCGCCATTTCTTTTTCGCGTTGTTGTCGCTTTTCGTTTTCTATGGCCTGTTGTTTTTTTTGTCGTTCTTGTTCGATAAAAAATTGCTTGCTCTTTTGCTGTAGCTTTACTTTTTGTGCTGCAATGTAGTTGTCTATTTTTTTCTGAAATAGGGATGTATTGTGCTTTTCTTCTTGGGAGCTAATGACGACTACGAAGTTTTTAGAAAAGCTTCTAACGGCATCTGTGAAAACTGGCATGATGTATTTCATTGCGACGATATGATTGTCGTTAGGACAGATTGTGGGAGTGTAGGATTTGTGGTTGCTCTCCCATAACTCAGAGTGTTGTTCATTGTAATGCATATAAAACACAGTTGCTGAAAGGCGATGGAAATTAGCAGGCTCTGAGTTGTGAGTGTTTGTGATGTAGTCGTTTAGTTTGCGGTATATCGTTTTGAGTGTGCTGGTGGTTATTTTAAAAATCGTTTCGTGCGTTGTGTGGTATGTGTTGTGGTTGATTAGATCAAATACAAAGGCCTGAAGAAGAATGGCGAACTCTAATCGACGGTGATTGATTGTTGGTTTTACTGTGCTTGTTGTGACGTCTTGGTGTAGCTCAGCGAGCCGTAAGGTTAATGCCATTTGTGGTTTTGTCATTCCGTGACCGTATCGGTGATCCCAGAAGTCTAGTTCTTTATATTTTTCAGGATAGGCTGTTTTGATTATGTCTAGAATGAACATCTCTTCGGTTTGTCTACTGGTGTCGCGAGTTGTTAGGTTCCATAGTGCTGTATAAGGGTTTAGTTCCGGTAGATATAGGGTTTGAGCTGACGTTATGAGGGCGTGCTTTGTTCCGTGCTGGGATAATGTGAAGTTGTCTGCAAGGCGCTCTATGTCTTTGTTTTCTAGTGCTGTCATTCTGTTCTATTCCAAAATTATCTGTATTGATGTTATTGGTTGGCAGCGTTGTGCGTAAGGGTGTTGTTAAGATGTTCGAGGTATGCACGTGACCCTGCCATAAGAAGTTGGTCTTGTAGGCCGATAGTTTCTGTTTGTACAGCCATATGAAATTGTTTGTTGAAGTGAGAGAGTGCTTCTACAAATGCATCAATGAGTAGTTGTGCTGCTTCTTCTTGGTTGTCTGTGATTTCTGGGTTTTGTTTGTGGAGTTTTGGGTCATAAATGCCTGAGGTTAACTCGAAGATGGGGTCTCTACAGTTTTGATAGTGCGGTAGGTAGTAATGTCGGTTTGTTATGTTCTTTCTGGTCGTGCCGATGTATGACGATAGTGTATCGTGACAAATGGTTTTTTTAGTTTTAAACGGGTTCTGATAGCTTCGCTCGGTTTGGTAAAAAAATGCGTGCAGTAAAATGGATAACTCTGTGGTTGTGTAATGAGATGCCTCAGTTTTACTTTGAGGAGGGTTGTTTGTTCGGTAAAGATGGAAATCCCCTAGTGTAGAGAAGAGTTTGGCTTGTGGGGCATTAAAATAAGAGCTTGGTATTCTTCCCAAGATAGTGTCGATGGTGCTGTCTTTTGTCGCATGATGATCAAGCAGTAGGGCTTGAACGTCTACTTCATGAGCGTTGTTTTCAAGATCCCACCAGCAAATATAAGGGGAGTCCTGTTGATAAAAATTGAGGGGAAGGATTTTTCTTTTTTTTGGTGCGGCATAGACAGTATGTACGTTGATAATAGGGGTGGAAAGAGGGTGTTCTGTTTTTTCAAAAAATACGTCTACTAGCACGTCAATACAAGATTGTTTTTTCATTGTGTTACCTTGATGTGAGTTGTAATTGGCGCAGCATTACACTGCGCTACTTTGTATTAAAGGAATGTGACGGTTGCTTTATTTTTTAACGCGAAAAGTAAGGCTTCGCATAGCTCTTGAGAAACGAAAGCGGGATAGTCTCTGTAGGTGTCGTTGTGCGAGTCAATTTTGATGTAACAATGCTTTGAGAAGTCGAGGTTGAAGAGTGCTTGAGCGATGTCTGTTCTGTCTTGCGGGTTATCTAGGTAGATAACGTCATCGTAGTGGGTATCGTCAATGTTATTATTCACGAAGGTGATAAGTGTTGTTTGCGTATTTGGATGGGTGTCGATTACGTTTTTAGTGTATTCAATGTTTAGGCGTTCAAGTTTGTAGAGGATTTCTACTGTATAACCATGATTGAATTTCAGTTTTTGAGTGTGAAATAGTCGCGTATTGTGGAAGTGTTCTTTTTCACTAAGTAGTTGATTGGCCGAATCAGAAAGAAAGTTGAGGAAGTTATCAACTGCGACACTACTGAAGTAGAGTTGCATTATAGCATCTGACGGTTGCGCGTTAAAAGTTCTTTCAAAATCAATATGAGCTTCTGTGGCGATGAAGGATAGCAGTTCTTCTTCTGTGGGGGTGTGGGTAATGCCATTTTTTTGAAAATGGTTGGCGTCTACGGTGTTGTGCATAGATGTGTTGTAGGAGGGGTTACTATAGGATGCTGACATGTCTATGTTGCAATTTTTACAAGGGTAGCGAGAAACGGCTAGGTGGTTGAGATAGTGAACAGTCGTGATTTGGTAGCAGTTGTTGCAGGTGAACAGATGTTTGATAGGGCAGCTAGGGATGAACCAGTCTAGTTTATCAAGGTAATGTGGGTTAATAGTGGAGACGTGTACAGAGTTGGAGGATGTTTCGTGTTGATTCCATATTCGGTAGTTTAGAACAATATTGGTTTCTTCAGGGTAAGTTTTCGCAATCTCTGACAGTTTAAGATAGCGGTCTTTGTTGAGTTTTTTATCGAGTTTCAAAAAGGGATAGAGTTCTTTTGGAAGCTTGTTTTTAATGCGCTTGTATTCAGTCTCAGTGAGTGCTGCGTTATATGTAATGTTGGTGCGTTGAGCTAGCTGCGATCTGAAGTTACTGAATTCTTTTTGACACTCTTGAAAAATATTTTCTCTTAATTCAACGGTGTTCTGTAGGTGTACGTTGAGGTCATTGGTGAAGTTAATCATCCACTCTAAGATGCTAGTGGGGTCAAACTTATTGATTACGGGGTTTTTACTTTGGTGTTGAGAGAGTTTAAGTGTCATGTTTTTTCGCACGTAAAAACACAGATGTTAGCTGATTTAATGGGTGGGATAAAGAGGGTGCGTTCCAATTTTATTTAGTAGGCTACGGCTTTGGTGCGGCGACTGCGAAGCGGCACGAAGTAAGGGATCGCGGGTGGTGGAAAAGTTCTTATTAAGGGTTATAGGGCACACCTACCTCATTTAACTCCTTACACGCGCTCTTCTTTTGATGTTTTATTTGTTACTGTTTTTCAATGGTTATTATGTTTGAAAACGTATGGGAGAACGTGCTTGGTAGAGAGTTTACGTCGTTATCCAGTGGGGCTGTAAACGGAGTTAAGAATAGTTGTGCTGTAAGTCCTGTTCCATCTGACACAATGTTTGATGCGCTAATCACATTAGAAGCATCAATGTATCCATTTGCGAGCGGCAAGAAGTCTGGTTGTGCAATTTCACCGATCACTATCATTTGATAGTTGCTGGTGGTAACTATTCCACTGGCATCGTTATGGAGTGATATTGTGTATGTGCCTGCTGAGCATGTAATAAGCTCTGTTCTTTCGTTTCCTGGGACTGCATAGACGTAGTTCGAAACGATTGGGGCAACATCTCTGCCTGGTCTGTCAGTTGCAGGTTCTAGCGTCGTTGATGAACATTTTGGAGTTGGGAGTGTGATTGAACAGTAATCTTTTTGAAAGTCCCCTGATAGTGACATATTAAAGTTTTCAGTTTCTGCGTATGCGCATCCGTAAGTCAGGGTTATTGCGGCTGTTAAATAAGTAATTAAATGTTTTATGTGTGCTCCTTGTAAGTAGTTAAATAGGTTGTATTTTGTAGGTAAATGCAAGGAGGTAGTTTTACTTTTTGGTTATTTTCGAAAATGCGTAATACCTCTACATTGGGTGATTAAAGTGTGGTAATTTTGTGCTGTTTTATATTCTCATTGTTGAGGGTGATGAGGTGACTGTGACTTACGATATATTGGTTTCGATGGTGGGTATGTGTTCTGCGTTGTTAGCTGTCTATGTCGCGGTGATTTGCCTTTTTTGATGTGTATTCTGATAAGAATCTGTTTACAGGGGTGGCTGTGTGTATGCTTCTCTTTGTGGGTGGTGTCGTTGTTGGAAAAAAGAAAGGCCTCAGCGGCAAGATGTAGTGGCAGATAGTCGTGTCATCATGGCCGTGTATTAAGTGTATTATTTATTGTCGAGCGACCAGAAGAAAGCGTGTTTAAAGGTTTTTTTCAGCTTTTTGGTAACGTTGAGTTGGTGAAGTCTGAAATTCGTATGTTAGAGCGTTATATGGCTGAGCACTATTTTCTTTAATGGAGAATCGGTGTGAATTTCTGAAAACTGAGTTAGAAAAGTTTACTGTTAAAGTGTTGGTCGATGTGGGTCAGCTTACCAGTTCAAAAATGAGTGATTAGATAATCAATTTTTAATATTATTGCGCTTTAATTGAGGAGTTATCGTTGTGTCTGTTGTGCAATACCTTGTAGAACCATTTCGTGGTCATTCACGACATGCATTTCATTCTGTTAAGGAGGGAGTGCAGGAGCGTCCGGTTTTTGTGATCACGCCATATAGGAAGGGTTTTGCTAAGAGGTGTTCGTTGTATCTTGTCTTGCAGGCTGATGAGGGTTTTAGCGTTGATATGAATGGGTTTCTACGTAGATGTGGTCAATTAGTTGATATTACTGCATTGGCGTTGAACAGGAAGGGTGATATCGAGATACAGTTTTCTATTAATAAGGGGGTTACTGTCGGGCATTGTGGTGAGATCTTTCTTCCTGTTCTGGAGGGTAAGAGATTGGTGAGGGATGCGTTGTCCAGTATTCTAGAAGTGGGTATTAAAAGTAGTGTACCTATAAATTCACAGTTGGTGTATTACTGTTGGTGAAAGAAAGTTTTGATGCACCGCCTAAAAGTATAGTGGCACTATTGAAGGCAAGTGTGTCTGAAATGGAAATGAATGATGTTATCAAGGCTGTTTGTAAAACGGTCTTTGAAATTAAATCCTTGGAAAGAAAAGCGACCTGATGGCCGCTTAGAGTTTAGCTGTGTTGAGTGTTACACAGTGTTGTATTTAAGTCTGTGTCCCAAGCAGCGATCCCTATTTTACGATCATGACCGAAGATTGTGATTAAATCCCCATCCTTCACGTTAACATCAAAGATTACGCGATGTATTGTTTCACAACCATCAACAAGTATATTGAGAAGTCCAAAAGTTGGAGATTCTAGTAGCGTAAATCCATGTGCGCTACCTTCAAAAAATGTTGTTATCGATTCAGCAACAGGTGTCCCTTCAAGTATCCCATAGTATATGAAATCATCGGAGACGGTTTGTTGGTTATCAATCAGTCCGACGATTTTAGTAATTAGCTCTTTGTAGGGTTGCGGGTTCCAAGAGGTATCTTTAGACCAGATGTTTACTATTTGGTTTTTTGATACTACGTCTATGGATTTTGCTTCTCCTTTAAAAGCGCAGGGTGGTATAGGGGCTGTGCGATAGTCATTCGTTGTGAATATATAGTCTTGCGATGGGTCTAAGTCTTGTTTTAGGTTTATCATGATAGTTCCTCTTTAGTAAATTAAGTCTTCACTTTAGATAGCGTGAAACGTGGGTATTTTTTGAAAGAGGTTTTTGTTCTTCAGACTCAAGAAGTGTTGTTCTAAGATCGCTGTGCCATGAGGCTGTTCTCTTTTCGCCATTATCAGGATGAATGGTGATCAAGTCGTTCTCAGTGGCGTTAACGTCAATGGTTATATTTGCCGGATTGTCACCTGCAAGTCGAATTGATAGCAATCCGTAGGCGGGGGACTCTTCTAATGTGAGGTGAACACTTGCCGAATTGAATAGTGATGAAATCATTTGGGATACAGGTGTGTCTTTTGCGATGCCGTTGTCGATGAAGTTAGAAGGTACGGTTTTGCATCTATCAATGCATTTTGAAAGTTTTATGATGAGTTCTTTATAGGGTTGTGGGTTCCAGTTGTTTTTCTGTGACCATATATTTTTAATGTGATCACCTTTTACGATATCAATTGATATGGCATCGGTAGGGAATATGCATGGAGGTATGGGCTTTGTTAGCTGCCCGTTAGAAGTGGTCACAATATGGTGCTGTGATGGATCTAAGTCTTTTTTGAAGTCTATTGTTGTCATAATGCTGCTCTTATGGTGGGTTGTGGATGTTAATGTATTATTTTGTTGATGAATATAAGATCTAACGTCATGTGTTGTCGTGTGGGGTGTTTGTGTTCTAGGATGAGGTAGGTTTAATGCGGACAGTGGAGGTTTTTGGTGGGTTTTGGACATATCAGGGTTTGTGTAGAGTGGATAATCTTTGTTCTTTTGTTTATCTATACAATTGTTTTTGTAAATTTCTTTGTTGGTTTGCTGGTGTTGTTGGTTGCTGTGACTCCTTATTTATTTCTCGGGGCGTTCGAATCAAAGGGGGCGGCACCTGGTAGGAGGGAGTTAGGAAAAAGGGGGTGTTTATATGGTATTACTTTGTTGGTAGAGGTGGCTGCTGAGTATTTGTTAAAGGTATCAGGGGTGGTGGCTCAAAACGCATCGGTGGAATCGGGGTATCGTAACAATGGTTGTAGTTTACTTGAGGGAGAGCAGGGGGTTTGTGATGTTCAGCACAGTAGGGTGGAGGTTATTACGAATTATGTGATTGAAAGTGTAAGAGGTTTTAACTCTCCTTTTGGTTTGGATATCTCTGCGGTGCAATATACGGTTGCGGTGACGGCCTTATCGTATGTAATTGCTATTATTGTGATAGGGGTGGTGTGGAGTATGTCGAGGGTCGATTGGAGGATGGGGCGATAATAATTACCCCATTTTTTCTTAATGTTAAAAGTGTGGTGCTTAGAAGAAGATGCCGTTACAGGTTTTTTCTGGGAGTCTAAGTCCACAGGTTTTTTATAAAGCTCTGGTTTCTCATTGCGTCCGCACTGTGTGCATTTAACAACTGATTGGTTTAGTAATAGGTGTTCCATGCCACTGTTCAAAATGAAGCTCTCTTTGGAGACTTCGTTGCCTTCGATAAAATAATATTCACTTTCAAAACCTAAGTTCTTAGCTTCATCTCCAAAGAGTAAGAAGGCAGTTTGTTTTTTTGATTGCGCTGCTTTGATTTCGTTTTGAATAGCAATCGTGCTGGTGGTCTCGTTCATAATGTTTCCTGTTTTGTTCCACAATTCTTGTTCGTATGAATTGGTGACTGTGTTTTTTTTAAGTATAGGTGTATCCATTTTATAGGCTAGTTTTTTCTTTAGGGTTGAGGCTAGTGGTTCTTTTTGTCTTTCGTTGTATCTTATTGTTTTGTAGTATTGTTTGTCTGTTTTGTGACTTGGAAGTAGGTTATGCACGGCGTTATGGTAGATTCAGTTTTGTCGTTAGGGATGCGAGTGGTGAAGTATCCGAGTAATGGACGTTATGTTCAGCGATTTATAGAGTCGGTAGGAGAGTTGGGTGGTGGGGTGTTCTCGCATAAAAAGATGGAGGGAAGTTCAACGGGGTGGGTTGTTGATGTACTTAAGTCTGGTTTGTCTGCTGCGTGTGAGTCGTTAAGGGGTTCTCCTCCTGTTGTTGCTGGGGTTAGTTTTACTCATCTAATGTATTCTTATGCATGTTTAGGGATAGATAGTTCGGATGATTTGATGTTGTCCTTATTGCAAAGAATGTTGACACGTTTGGGTGTTTCAATGGGTGTTGCGGAGATTAAATCAATTACGTCACGTTTTGTTTCTATGGGTTGTGGTAGTCTGGCGCAGAGATTGGATTATCTGAGTAGTGTTTTGCTGTTAATTTTCGAGTCGTTTTTTAAACGTGCTACAAGGATGGTAAAGGTAGCGTAGTTGTATTCCAATAATATCTAGTAGTTGTGTTTGCTGTACTAATTCTATGTTGCGGCGACTGCGAAGCGGCACGAAGTAAGGATGTCGGGTGTTTTTAAATAACGGTTTATCGAGATATACTGGCACACCTACCTCATTTAACTCCTCTCAAGCGCTTTAGTTCGTTGTTGATGTTTGTATGCTCTTAATAGAAACACCCTGACATGTCAGGGTGTAGTAGTATTATCGAAACTCTATTAGATCGCCGTTAAATTCCTGTCCAAGGATGTAGGCAACGATGTGTTTAGATTTACTTTCCACAATAGCTGGTGGTTTTGTCCCGCCAAAACTCATTGTTGTTGTTAGCGTTCCATTTGAAAGGCCATCAATGATTGACGCTTCATCAAAGGTGGAATCAATTACTTCAACGTTTTGACAGTTAACCCCTCCTTCTATATCAAAGCCAATTTGAATAATGTCAGGAGTGTTGTGTTTTGTATCTTCTTCGCGTGTGCATACGCATTTTTCTTCAAGAAAGCCGGATAGTTCATCATTTAGGTCGCTTTTCAGGTTATCACTGAGTGTGATGCCGTTTGCTTCCAGAATTGCAGCTACTGCGTGTGTGATGTTATCCATGCGTGAATCGGAGATATTCATAGTTAGTCCTCGGTTTGTTTGCTCGTTAGTGAGTAACTTTATGTAGGGCGCAAGGAGGAGATGTTAGATGGTGTGTTTGTTTTGTCAATGGTCGTGGTGTTGGGGTTGGGGTTTGTTGTTAGTGTTTAAGTAGGTATAAAGCAAAACCCTGCAAGTGCAGGGTTTTAGTATTAATGAACAGCAGGAATGTGTTGGCGGATCATGTTGCCCCATTCTAGTTGTTCTAAGGGTTTGTTTTCTTTTGTGTGAAGTACGTAGTCACGTACCATTTCGCGTTCAAACGACGCGATATCAGTCCAATTGAGTGGTTTTGCTAATGCATCAATAGCTTTTTTAGCGTCGGTACGATTCATACCTATGCGCTTTCTTCTTTTGCCGTGTCGGAACCAGTCTTTATAAGAAAGTTCGGAGTGGCGTCCATAGAAAGACATGATGTAGTCAATACCTGATTTTTTTGCTTCAGTGGTTAGCATGGTGAGTCCTCTTTTTGTTGTTAGTAGTCTATCTACATAACATGCATCTTTAAATAGTTGCGCTGGTGGGTGAGGATTGCTCTAAGCGATGTGCTATGTTATGTGTGTTTATATGTAAATTAACTAAAGGACAGTACAGTGAATTACAAAGCGACAGCGTTGGCCGCATTTATTTCAAAAGCAACAAAGCATGATCCATCGTTTGATATGGCAGTGGGTGTAGTTGCTAGCTTAGATAAGGATGAACTGAACAAGCGTTATGATGCGCTTCTGAAAGGTAATCTTGATGCGTTGCGTCATGGTTTATGGGCAATATTACAGACAGATGCGTCTGAGATTGAAGTGGATGATGCTATCAGAGCGGTATGTAATGCTGTTTATGAAGCGAAGTTACTTGATAATTTGTACGATGATTGTGTGAATGTTGAAGTACCTGTTTTTATTGCTCATGCTGATACAGTCGGCAAGACGGTAAAGGCGGTAGGTCAGTTGGAACAGGGAGTATGGGTAACGGCTTACGAGTCGGGTGAGTTCTTTGTTTTTTCAGGAGTTACTGAAATGGACGGGGTTTGTTTGTTAGAATCTTTGTCATGCGGTTATAGTAAAACAGAGTTATATAAGGCATGTAATCTGTCTTATTAGTTGCTTGTATTGAGGAGGCTTCGGTCTCCTTTTTTTTATGGCTGGTGTTGTACGAGTGTTGTGTAAAGGTTAGTGTTCGAAATAGCTTGCTCGCTGGGTGTGTTCGAATCTCTGTTTTAGCGTTTTTTCCATTTTCGTCTAGTGGCCGAATTTGAAGGCGCGGCGACTGCGAAGCGGCACGAAGTAAGGGGTGCGGTTTTTTTTAAATAAAGGTTTTGTCGAGACATACTGGCACACCTACCTCATTTAAAGCCCTACAATAGCTTTTTCACTCATGTGATGTTTTTTACTAGGTGAAACCGTGGCGCGAAGCGCTTTTTCTCTGTGCTCTGATAACCAGTAGGAGTCCGCAAAATACGAAGATGCCAAATGTTTTAGGTTCTGCAACGGTTGTCGTAGGGGTTACGTCTTGGAAGTAGAAGTCTGTTATGTTGAATGAGTTAAAATTTTTAGGTACATAGGAGATGTTTTCTTGTTTAAGTTTGTCGTATTCACGGTAATGTAAGTAGTAAAACCCTGTAAATGCGATGGTGTCGCCAGAGTTATACTCTGAGTATATAAGATCTTCCAGTGTGAGTGATTTAAGAAAGTTTGGGTTAAGGGATAACATATCTATGTAGGAATAACTGTAAATGTATTGGCTGAACTCACTGGTGTTTTCGTTTGCATAAACGTGTGTCCCCAGTATTAAGTGGTCGTGGGTGCCAGAGTTGTTATTGTTTGGTTTTGCATTTGTCAGAGTAGCGTAATCACGCATTTTGTAGTCGTTGTATACGCCAAGGTTATCGTAATCGTAGGTAACACCATTAAGTGTAAGTGAATAAGACAGCCAGTCTCTACCGAAAAATTCTCTACTGAAGCTTGTGTCTTTTGATGTGATGCTCGAAGTGTCAAACGTCATATCTATCGAAACCGTATCGTTTGTATGGTTTGTTGTAATGCCATCAAAATGGGCTTTTATAATAGCTGCATTACTGAAACACGTGTTTAGTGCTATGAGTGCGAGCAGTTTTGTTGTAAATGTCAGCGGTTTCATTGTGGTAGTTCTCATGTACAAATAACTTTAGATATTACTACCAGTTGCGTTTATGTACGAGCTTAATTTATTTTTAGTTGGTCAAAGTAGTAATCATCCTTTATTGGGTCTAGAGGTATATGAAAGTGTGTTTTCTTGTTAGAGTTTTTCATGGTAATTTGGAATTCACCTGGAAAAATTTCTTCGTTTGCATAGTATCCTTCGTTGTCTGTAAACCCCTCAATTGACTGAGATTTCGAGATAAGTGTAAATCTTTTGTTTCTGACTAACTCGCCTGTTTCTTTATCATATAGAAAGAATTCTACAAATTTTTTCCTCTTTAACGGGATCTCAATTGTTGTGTTTCCTCCGTTGTGTGTTTGAGCGTACAGAGGGTGTGGTGTTTTCGCTTAATGCGCTAACTCGGAAAAGGTGTTTGTTGAGTCGAAACGAAGCGCCCAGTTTATAGCTAGGGGTTTTTGTGTTTTTCATGTCTCTGTAGTTACCGAACAGATGCAGGCTATCTAGTAGTTCGTTGTCTATCTTTTTTGTTTAGGGTTAACGATGTTTTTGCGTTTTGTTGCTCGTTAAGAAACTGAAACGCTGTGCTGCTGGTGGATGTGGTAAGGCTATAATTTGTATCAAAGAGTCTTCCTTGTGATCTAAGGTAGATGTTCCAGTTTTCTCCGTTGCTCAGTGTTTCGATACTGTTTGTCGTCTCGCCGAAGTTAGCTGCAAGTGTGTTCGTCAGGTAGGTGTTGTTGTCGTCTGGTTGTTAAAGAAGGTCAGTAGTGTGAGCGATAGTATTTGTGACGCCATATGTGCCCTCTATATTTAATGCTTTCTGTGTTTCCCTGTTGTATTCCCCAGCTATAAAGTTTCCAGCATCCACAGCATAGATGTTGTAGTTAAAATCTCCTTTTTTAGAAAACGTGTTGAATACTTGGTAGGTTTCAGTTTTATAGTGTGTGTCACCAAATTCCCCGATGAATTGAAGTTTATAGTGGTTGTTCCCAATGAAGAGTTGTTTTGCTCTCTGTCTACGAGAGATATTGCATAAGTAGTTAATTTGTTATGCGGGTTGATTGTTTTGAAACTGGCGCTTTTGTTTGATTCGTCCAGTATTGCTCTTTGTGGAAAAATCATCGCTGAATTGGCGAGAGTGTTGAAAGAGAGTATGGCTAGTAAGCTGGTGGTTAGGATTTTGTTCCACCAGTTAGTGTTCCTGCTACCGCAGTTGTACCAAGTGGTGTTGCAGTGTCAGTTGAGTTAACCATATTTGGTGTAAAAGAGATGTCTAAGTCGCTGGCTGCTGATGCATCTACATCGATTTGGGTGGTAGCGTCAGTTGCTCCGTTTACTGTTACGGCACCTACTTGAGGGGTTCCAGATAGAGCGCCTGATTGACATGCTAAACCTGAAAGGCTTCCGTCAGCTTTTACGAGTGTGCCAAGCTCAATAGCTTGGTCAACTGTAGTTGTCACGTCTTCTACAAAAGTAACGTTAGTTGCGACAGTTTGTGTGTCAGCGTTTGCTGCTACAGCAGTTAAAGATAGCTCTGTAGCAACAGCGATTTTTGTGAAGTTACGCATATTAATTTCCCTAGAATATGCGATATTGAATATAGTTCATTAATTCATCTTACTTCGGCAACGCTAATAAGTAAGAGTTTGTTATACGAAAAACAGGATTTATCGTAAAATTTTCTACTTCATTTACGTTTAGGTTTTTGAAAGTGACGGTGCTGCCATCGTTGTTTTCATGTGTTAAACAGTATTTTTTAAAGCCTTCTCTTTTTGCAACATTGCCTCCGCAATGGTAGTCAGAGTTTAAAGGTGCGCCTACAAGTATGCTTTTTCTGTGCTCTCCAATGTCTATTGTGATTACAGGAATTCTTTGTCCAATGTAGTCTAGTATGTCGTTGGCATCTTGATCTGGGAGCTGATGGTTTGATTTCTCACGTAGTATTTCGATGTACTTCGTACTGCCGGATTCAGATGTGCTGTATCTGGTTTTAAAGTAATGTGATGAAAGTTTGTTTGCCAGTTTTGCGTCGAAGTTGTACGTCAATGAAACGGAGAGGTTGACGGTTCCATCTATATTTTCTTCTTGGGATGTGGATATGTTAGTGATGTCAAATGTGTCGTACATGCTTTGGAAAAACATGGTGTCAATTGCATTTTTTGTATCTTTGAACTCACTGCCTTGAAGTTCGTTTAGTTCAAAATTAGATGAGTATTTTTCTTTGTTTTTTTCATCTAAGCATTCAAACGGCAAAGGCCAGGAATTGTCGTTTTGGAACTGATAGAGCGTTACAATCTCTTTCTGGTTGGGTGTAAAAGTGCCGCCTTTAACATTGTTGTATGCTTCTTCAAGAAAGAGGTCTTTAGGGTGATGCTTGCTGAAAAAAATGTCTTCAGCTTTGCCGTTTTGATTTGTAGAAAATCTAGCTTCCACGCAACCTGATGGAGAGTAATTGGTTACTGCTATTGATGGTATTCCTATTAGTATTGTTAGTGCTAAGGTGGTGTGTTTCATTTTATTTCTGTTCCTTTGTAGTAGTATTTAACAGCGACGGTAACGTTGTTTATGTCTTCTATAGTCTCTCCGAAATCTATGTAGTTAGTGTATCCATCCACATATCCAATAAAGGGGTCGTTGTTGAGTGATGGAGATGTTTGGATGCACAGTATTTCCTTCAAGTTTAGTAGTGTGCTTTGACCACAGCCGGAATAGCTTGCTGATGATACGATTGGTATATATTGCTTTTTTTCTTTGTAAGAAATCTCTATAAAAACTTTATAGTCTTTGAAAATTTCACCTAAAAAGTCTCTTTTATCGCTATCGCTGTTTAAGTCAAATGTTAGCCCATTTTGGATTCCAAGAGGGGCATAATGAAAGTACAGTTTGTTTCTTCTTGTTGTGCTTTGGGTTTTTGTGCTGGATGTAATGTCGGGCTGAGCGCCTTCATAGATTTCAAACTCTTTCTGAAGATTGTTCGTCAATCTTTTTTTGTTTATTAGCCAATTTACGGTAAGCAGGTTTTCGTCGAATTCGCTTCTTTTTATGGAGATATTGCTTAACGAAATTACATCCTTGAATCTTTTAAATATTTGAAGTGCTAAGTTTGTTCCGTATTGGTTTACGTAACTATGTGAGCTTTTTTTTGCGATGAGTTCAAGTTCGTCGTGGAGTGTGTTGTTGGCTTGGCAGCTTGTTGAAAGTAACAAGAAAACTAGTCCAGTTGTGAATGTTTTTTTCATGATTTTTCCTTACTTTTAAAGGTGAGTGTAAAGTAGGTATACGCTGTACCTATTTTTGTAATTAAGCTAATAGTGAGGTGTTGTTTTTGTATGAAAAATAGGAAAAACAGAACTTTTGATGATGCTAAATCTATAAGGGATCGTGCTTTAGACAGAAGTTTAAGTTTGTTGCGAAGGCGTTTGGATTTGCAATCGGAAATGCTTTATATGTATGCGGAAAAAATTAAAAGTATTCAAAGTGTGGGTCATGGAAGTCTTACTCCTCATTTTCAAGTTTGCTCAGCGGATGGTTGTTTGTCTTGTTTGCATGTTCGTTGGAAGCGTTGGTTTGATCCCGCTAAAGAGCAGAGAAAAAGAAATAGGATGTATGGGAAAAAAGTAGGTGAGAGGAAGGTTGCGAGTTCTTTTGGAAGTAAGGATATTTCGAATGTTAAGCAGGTGTTGCCTCGTGGGGATGAGTATAAAGAGTTACGGGAGCTTGTGGCTGCTTTTGAGAAGGTGAGGGAGCAGCGGGAGAATATGGTAGGTTATCTTACGTCTGCGCTTAGGTGTAGTAATTATTTGGATGTTTAGGGTAGAGGGGGCAAGAAGACCCTCATAAATAGCAAAAAATAGTATGAAGGGGGTATTTGTATTATTTTTTTTCAGTTGTGAAAGGTCTTGTTTGCTGGGTGTTTTTGATGAATATGCGATATTTTGGTTAGGGTTGAGGGGGTAAGCCTACCCTCATAGTAGTCATTATAAGGGTTAGTCTTCGTCCTCAGGGCTTAGTTTAGAGTGTAAATGTTAAAAATATTGTTGATAAGGAGTGTTTGATGCTTTTAAAGAAGGTTGTTAAAGAGGCAAAGGTTCCAATGAGTTGTAAGGTTGATGAGTCTCTGCATGATGATTTGGTTTTATATAAAGATTTATACAAGTCGGTTTATGGTGAAGACGTTGCCATGAATGTGGTTGTTGAGGAGTTGCTGAAAACTGTTTTGGGTAAAGACAAGGATTTTCAAAGATACAAGAAGCAGAATCTGAAAGGTTAAGGTTAACATTGTGTTTATCTTGCCGATTAAAAACTACCAATTTAAGGTCAATGATTATGTTTTAGGTCAAATAGTATTAAGAATAGTATTAAAAAAGGTAATGCTTTATGAACGTACTAGAGTACCTGGAACAGGAAAAGTATAAAAAAGAGTTTTTAAGAGACAAATTGCTAACTAAAGTTTTGAAGGAAAGTCAAGTTAGCTATGACCATCATGATGATGCGAAGCAGGAGGTTATGATGTCTTGGCTTCTTAATGATGTTAAAGGAGATTATAGCGGTGACGTTAAATCGGTAGTTTCATTCGCTTTCAAAATAGGTCAGCAAGCATGTTACGGATATAAACGTAATATGACAGGTGCGTTGCGAATTCCGAGAAGGGTTATTAAGGAGCACCGAGAGAAAGGTGAAAAACTGGTAACTGATATGGTCGATATAACCATAGTGAAAGAAAATGAAGTTAATGACACTGTTGATGGCGACGTAGTAAGAAACTTTGAATTGCCAGTCCAAGGCTCATTGTACACTTTGCCCAAGATTGATCAGAATATTGAGAAAGATCTTAACGAAGGTGAATCTCTTGCGAACGTCGAGTTTAGTTCTGGGTATGAAAAAAGAGCATTGCAAAGCAAATTAGTAAACCTTACTAAGGCGAATGAAATATATGTCAAGATTATTCAAGAAGAATTGGAAGGCGACGTTGATATTGGTGAACAGTTTAGTATTTACTGATTTCGCCTCCGCCGTAAACCTCGGAGTTAAAGGCCAGTTATTCGAAATAGAAGAAATGGATATCAGAGTTCAGATGATAATGGAGTTGAATCAAAATCTTTCACATGAAAAATTTCAAAAGACAGCTCAAGATGAGGCTGACAAGTTTTACAAGAATTTACCACGCCATCTTTTAATTGAAAGTCACGCAGATAAAGTGGATTACATAGATCCTACTCGGGTTTATGAAGATGCATACTGGTCTTTTAAAAAATCAAACTCAAATGAGTATGAATGGTTTAAAGTTGCAGAAGCAGGTTCTGAGGTTAACTGGTTAGAGCATCATGTCGGAGAAATTCAAAAATTCTTTATATTTGATTCGCAATCACAAGTTCAATTGGAAGTAGCAAAGAAACTTATATATTTGAATGACCCATTTCTCTCATTGGTTTTTACTGGTGGTGACCTTGTAAGTGTTAAAGAATCTGTGCAGGGAGAAGTGAACTACTTAAATGAAAGTGTTATTCGGGAATACGATCTTCAATACACGCCGTCTTTAGTTCAGAGGGGGCGTGGCAAGTTTAAAAACTTTTATAAAGTAACTCGCTTTAGCGTGGATGATTTGAGCTTTGACGAGGTTTTTAAAAATTTAAAAGGAATTGAAAATGAATAGAAAGGCGTCATATTTTGTATTCGTTGTATCACTAGCTTTTTGTATTTTTTCACCCAGAGCCTTCTCGGAAGCTGAGCCAGCTCCTAATTTGGACGCACTTTGTCAGGGTGAGGCTTTTCCTCTTCAAAAAATTGAGTGGAATAATGCACTGCCTATCTCTCTTTTCGGTAAAGCGTGGGGGGGGGCAAATTGGGAGCAACCACCGATAGCAAAAACTGGGGCGCTATGTAATTGTCCGTCTTATTTGCTCCAAGGTGCAACGGTTCCTGGTTTCAATATTTTATATTGGTCACCACATCACTTTTACGATATTAGTACAATCCCCTCCTGCTCTCCTCTACTTGGCGGTCAAGTTCTATTTGATGGCAATGTCACAAAATTGGGTACTGATGGTGGCTCAAAAGAAGAAACAGTTAGAAGAAACATCATCGATTGGAAGGTTGATTTGTTTGGCGTAATGACATTTCTTGAAGGGATGTTATGTGGTGATTTTTCAGGCTTCCTCGGTTTGTACTATGACAGCACGATTGATCCTAGGATGTCAGGGTTGCCAAACGGCGCTACGGGAGAGAACGAAGCAATTATGTTTTATACTACTTTAGTTAGCTTCGTTCCTGCTGTTGCTGAAGCTTTCACAACAATGATTTGGCATCCAATTGATTTGGTTCCTTTTACAGCGGGTGCTCAATCATCACCTTATCCATACAGAGTAGATAACGAAAATAGAGCAGGTTCTACAGAGATAAATTTTGATGCTGCAATAAAACATATTTATAGGCAGTCAGCGACATTTATTGAGTGGGCGTCCGTAGGCCCTACTGCCGAATGCTTTTCCCATCCAAGTTATTTCCCGATCAAAAGTTCTTATAGGTTTAATAGAGTTTGGCCTATGGCAGATAGTGGAGGACGTCATCTTACAATGGGCACCCCACTCGCTATCTGGGACGTGACTACACGCAACCTCCCAACTCAGGAAGATGGGCTGTATCTTATTTGGAAAGCAAAACAATGCTGTATAGAGTGGATACCATGAATCGTATATTTATATTTACTTTGCTAGGTTTTAGTTTATCTACTCTGGCACAAGAAGGTAACCGAGTTCATGCTGATGTTAAATCTTCTCTCAAAGACGCTATAGGCATAAGTCAAGATTTCGACCATGACCAGTTGATTGAGAAAGCAAGTGAAGTTGATCTATCGAAATATAACATTGATGGATTAAGACACGTCATGAATAACGAAGGCGCTTCTGAAGAGTTGATTTTACAAGGGCGTAAGGCCACTCTATCAGAAAGGCCAGGTGATTCCTCTTCTCCGCAGATGATTGCAGGTTATGCAGGTAATCAAGAGGCTCTAGACAGAGAAGAGATTCTTAACTTTATGGGGTTGTCGGAGACAAGAAATCATTTATACGTATTTGTTAGCTACTCCATGCCTGAAGATATGATCAGAGCTTATGCCCGTGAAGCGCTTTGGTCTGGTGCCACTCTGATTATTAAGGGTTTCGAAGAGGGTGAGACATTTAAGGACTTTATGAGGGATAAGGGGCTTAAGTTGATAAACAATCAAGGCCTGACAGCGTCACTGCAAATCGATCCCAAGTTGTTCGAGTCTTTTGCTGTTGATTATGTTCCGACTATTGTTTTAAGTAAGGAAGATTATGCGTCTTTCTGTGAACCTTCTGGCATCAGACTTCACGCTTCCAATGTGACTGAAAAATGCAAGGAAAGGCCTTCGGATAGTTATGTGAAAATATCTGGTAGTGTTACGTTGGATTATGCATTAGAGCAATTTGAACAAACTGCTGGTTTTCAAGTTCACGCTCGTGAGCGAATGGATGCTCTACGTGAGAACATTGGTAAGCCTAAGGATAATGAGGAGCAGGTTGCTGAGTATAATTTTGATGACACATTGCTTCCTCATCAAAAAGAGGCAATATACGAAGAGTATTCAAAATTTGGTACTGTTGTAGAAACTGAAAAAGGCTTGAGTGTTATTCCATTCAGCCCACCTCAATCAGTTGGCGTTCACTTCAAAAGACATGAGGGTAAGTAGGGATACTTACCTTTTCAATTATTTGCCCTCCATGAACCTATTTATTCCGGCTAACTACACACGGAATAAACAGGTTCATTATGAAAACAATTTTAACATTTCTGCTCTTTCTAGTCTCGTTTAACAGCATTGCTGTCAACACGGATGGTTATGATTGTGAGCTGGTGTACAGGAAGTGTACAGACAATGGCAGTAGGGATGTTAATGGCACTCAGATGTACCTTTCGGATATTCCAGGCGGTGCTGAGGACAACTGCTGGGTTAAAGAAAAAGTTTATCGGTGTGTGGAAGAAGACTGGACGACACAGTGTAAAGGAACATCCCAAGATGGTGTAGTTACCAATAATACAAACGGTGCAGCTTACCCTAAAGTTTGGGGAACTCCCAAATACGTAAAATATAAATCATTGTATCCTGGTGGCGGTTCGTTGGAAGTAAAGAATCCAAATGAGCAAGATGTCAATGTGAATGAAAAATCAAATCAAGTTTACATTCAGACCTATTCGGCTAACCCTTATGTTCTAAGTTGTCCTTCAAGTTCTGTTCTGAACAATATGGCAACAAGCCCACAAAGACAGATGGATGAATTCAGTAGTTTTGCTATATCGCGTGACTGTGCCGCTGATCCAGATTGGCATGTTACTGATTCAAACACATTTATTTCAGATAATTTTGCTGGTCATTCTTGGAGTTTTAACATTGGATTGGAGAGTGAGCATAAATCTCATTGGATTTGTGTTACAGATGTTTCAAACGATTGTACTGCGGATGATATAGCTAATTGTGATGTTCTTGGTTATGAAGGTGTTGGGGAAGAAAATCCATCGCTACCTAGTATAGAGCCTTGTGGGCGTTATGAGTCGTGTACTGAGTACCGAGAGTGCGAGCAAGATGTTACCACTACGTGTGATCCAGAAGATGATGTTCTTTCATGTAGTGCGCCTTTTTCTGCTAACCCTATACCGCATCCAGAGTTCCCTGGTGAATCTATAGGTACGGAAAGTAAATATACATGTTACGACATGGAAGACGTTCCTGAGGTGTGTTCTGCTCCAGATGAAGCTCCTGGCTTTGAAGGATGTCACCATTCTTACTTCGTGTGTAATGAAGAATACGATTACTCGATAGATCCAACAAAGAATATTCATAATGATGTTGATTACGGATATTGCCCGAGTTGGACAGATTATTATGTTTGCCCTGATGCTGTTGTAGTGGATTGCCCAGATGATATGAATTCATGCGGTGAGCCTGTTATTCAAGAACAAACAAATAACAGCGGTGGGGATATTGTCTATTGGGAGACAGACCATGTCTGTTACAACGGCGACATTAACGATTCTTGCGATAACCCTGACGGTCATGAATTCTATGGGTGTGTGAAGGTTGGTGCAACCTGTATGGAGTATGATACTGAAAATCATAGTGACCCAAATTGGACGGGAACATCCGAGTATGGGCAGTGTGTAAAATGGCGTGATGACTATGTTTGTCCTAGTGAGGATGAGTATAACTGTGATAGAGATCCAGAATATGAAGACTGTAGGCCAAAAACTGAAAGGGAAGGCTCTAGGCAGGATAGCGGCGACTATGATGGGCCGAATGATATATATTTTGATCGAGAAACTACGGGTTACATCGATGATTATGTTTGTTGGAATGGCGAAATAAATGAAGTATGCGACATTGACGAAAATGTGCCGCGCCAAGAGTGTGATTGGAATGGATACACTTGTCACGCTTATGATGAGCATAAGGCTCAGCCGAATTTGTTTGATGACAGGGATTATGGAACATGTGTCGACTGGACTGATAGTTGGATTTGTAATTCTGCTAAAACAACAGAATGTGATGGTGAATATGATGAATGTGGCCCGATGGCACTTATGGAAGGTCTTGATGATGATGTTCATCAGTGTTTCCTAGATTGGCAAGAAAATGAAGCTGATTACGAGGAGTGCGTTTACAACGGGGGGGCACCTTCAGAATGTCGTAGCAGTTATCCTGAATTGGTTTGTGCAGAAAATGAAGGCGATTCTAGGGTATATAGCACAGAGCCTACAGGAGACCCACATGAATTATCGCCACAGCAGGTTTTAACTGATTGGGCTGAGCAATTTATTTGTTACACGGGCGATTATATTGAATCTTGCGAAGACAAGTACGACCCAAATAATTTAAAAGAGTGTGAAAAAACAGGCTTCACTTGCTTGGTTGATGACCCATTAAATAAAGATCCAGATCCTGATTATGGTACTTGTAAAACTTGGATAGACAGATATGTCTGTGGTTCAGAGCAGTACACTGAGTGCGACACTGAGTTTGAAATGTGTCATTCGAAAACCCTTGAGGAGTACGAGGAGAATGAGGATGGTGAAGAATTATTTAGGCGTGAAGTTGAGTTCTGTTACACAGACGAATATAACGAGAGTCTTTGTGCGCTTGAAGATGATGAATGTTTCCTTTACGACGACGCTGTAGCGTGTGAGCAGCAAACTTTAATTTGGGAAGAGGATTACGCTCAATGTTTAGAAAACAATGACTCGACTTATTGTGACTCAAATTATCCTGAACCCACATGTAAGACTCAGGTAGAATGTCCGACTGGGCAGCGCCCAGGAACTAACTGTCAGTTAGATTGGGATGCTTATGATGCAGCTATGGACACTTGTTTAGCTGACGGCACTAAGACAGTCAGTCAATGTGAAGAAGACGCACCGTTACCAAATTGTGATTTAGTTGAGAAAGATTACATTGACTGCGAGTGGTCAGGCTTTAGTTGTGAAAGTAATGACCCTTTCATGACCGATGAGCAGATGGCAGACAATAATTTCGACGGAAGAAATTATGGAAATTGTGTTAAATGGGAAGACCGTTACGTGTGCCCTCAAAATCAGTGGCAAGATTGCATGGGTAGTGTCGATGCTGATAACGAATGTGGCCCTCTAGGTTATGTTGAAATTTACAATGAACAAGATGGTCAAGCTACTGACTATATAACAAAGCTTGAATGCGTAAGTGATCCAAATCTTCCTGAGTGTCAAGTAGACCCTTCATGTACATTATTGGAAGTCGAGTGCACAGAGTCTGATGAAAGTCTTTGTACTAAGAAAAAACAGATATATACCTGTGCAGTAAACCGCGATGATTGTGTTGAATATGAACTCACGTGTCAAAACCCTATTGATTATGGCTTGACTTTAGACACGGAAAATCCGAATGACCTTGGGGCATTTATTGCCACAGCGAGTACCGCGAAAATGATCGCAGACAACTCAAAACTAGTTGCTGGTGATATCCAAATATTTTCTGGGCAGCATAAGCGTTGTCGTAAAATGGATTATGGCAACGTGCAGGCTATGATCGCGGCGGCTATGGTAATCATTTATTGGACTGGTGATGTGTCTCTATTGAACTTAGTTTTGTATTGGTCTGCGTTATTAGCGATAGATTATGATTGTTGCAAGATTGACAATACAATGGCACCTGACGCACATGGCACTGGTATTGACGGGGCTTGCGACCCTAACGCGGAAGATTCAGACTGTTCTGGTTATGACGGGGGGATTTTGGAGATGCTGCGTTGTGATGAAGAGGAAACAGAACTTTCAAAATCAAGAGGTGCTAAAACTACGGTTGGGGACTTTGGTCAATATTGCACTGTTGATGTTTTAGGTTTCTGTTTGGAGAGGGGTTATAGCTATTGTGAATTTGATAATATATTTAGCCGTATTGTTCAAGAACAAGGGCGTGATCAAATAGCGGATGCTCTGACATCGGGTGCAGCTGGAGCTGCTGAAGAAGACTTTAGCTTTAACTATTCGACTAGTATAGTGGGTGGGGCGTGGAATGTGGTTTCAGGCTCCGATGGTGTTAATGGAAACAAGATTGCAATGTGGTCTTGGGACGAAGATTGTATCAACCATCAGGTAGACACTAATCCGCCTGAAGATGTTGATGATTATCTGCCTCCACTCTGCCCTTATAGTGATGAAGTGCACATCGCAGTGTGTATGAGTGGAACAGCGTGCACGACGCTTCCCGATTCGCCTTATACGCAGTACAACACAAGTGCAGGTTATGAAGTTACGAGCGATTACAAAGTTAAAATAGCTGATCCTAACTCGCTGCAAAACTTTGCGCTGAGTCCTACTGTATTCATATCTGGTCAGTGTGGAACTACAGTTGTGAGTATCACAAATCAAGTGATGACTTGGAACAAGGATTACTTAGCTACAAATGAAGAATTGCAGTTAGTTGTCCCGCAAAATATTTATAACGGTGGTGATTTGATAGCAACTGTTCACAAGGTTCACGTTAATTGGGGAGACGGACGTGCTGAGGATATGGAGCTTGATGGAAGTGTTTTCAAAGCTAGTCATCCGTACCTTTTTGAAAGTAGCTTCAGCGGTAGAAATGTAGGTGTTGTTATTACTGCTACTAATGGCGAAACGTTCTCTACTGGTTTGAATGTTCTTATTCGTGATGATGCTACAAGTAATCCGAATGATAATTCTGAGGCTGGAGAGTTAACAATTTCAGCTGCCGGAACTGCGGTTACTCCTGACCAGTGTAATTATAAGTTTAGCGCATATCCTTATGGTGCAGGTGCTTCTACTTCGATTGGTTATGATTTAAATTGGATTAATGGCGTGTACATTGATCCTAGCGCCTCAGACCAAATCGGTCAGTGGAGCGAATTTGAGTACGACGTAGGGCCGCACATCGTTATCCCTTATGAACTTAAAGATGTTGACACTTCATCAACCACGGTTCGGATAAAGATTGATGGTACGGAGTATAGCTTGCCTAAAGACACGGGCGGGTCAGAAGTGACAGTTGGCCCATTACGTTTCAATGGGGCTTGCAACGATAAGTACAAGAGTTGTACATACAGGGCTTTCCGAGACATTACCCTTGAAATGATGGACTGGGGTGAGCAAGACAATCCTAATTGTCGTGGCTTCTATGTTGAAGAGATAGACGCTTTAGATTTTGGTCGTATGGATCTAAGTGAATGGATTGCGACAATTATGCCTAAAACTGAACTCACAGAACAAGAAAAAGAAGAGTTGACCGAAGAAGCTATAGCAGATGCAGAAACTTGGGAAGCCGCGATTGCTGCTGACCCTGATCAAGCTTTCTCTTCTGACGGAGAGGCTAAGGTTGTCTTCTTTAATGACTTAGTTAGTCACCCTAGAGATACTGTTAAATTCCGTGTTGCTGAGGTTGTTCACGTAAATCAGGATTATTCATTTGATATAACACAAGTGCGTGTTAATTGGGGGGATGGGACAACGTTTGAAGAACAGTTTGGAGGCAACTATACCTTTACGCGCCAATACAACAAAGAGTCAGGTAAGAATGGCTTTTTGGTCAACTTTGCTCTTACCGGAAATCTTGACGGAACCGAAGTTTTGTATGAGACGAGCGTAAGAATACTTGTTGGCTATGCGCCTAATAAAAACGAAATGATGGACGAGTTAGGCGGAGGAGTTATTAATATCAAAGAGTTTTCGAGGTTGGAAGGTCGAATAGACGGCCAATAACAAGGAGTAGAAAAATATGTTTGCAGGGCGCAAGGATGCGTTTGGGCTGCTAGGAGTCGCGAGTGGAGTAGTCGCGACTTCTCCCTTATTCGCGGGATTTCCATTAAGTCCATTTATGGCAACTGTCTTTGGTGGAGCAGCTTGGTTGGGTTGGAGAACAACTGAATCATATCGTGAACGGTATATCGATAAGCATAAAACTGAAGGGTTTGTTATACCTAGCGACGAACCTTTTGAAGTCGATATGGATAAGTCGGTGCTTTTGGGAATAACAACTGACTATCATAAACAAGTTCGTGTTGAATATGGATTTCTTCAACGCCATACGGCAGTGGTCGGTCAGTCTGGTGTAGGTAAAACAACTCTCGCTGAATTTATCCTTTGGGCGCAGGTAGCGAGAGGCGGAGGCTATATTTTCGTCGATCCTAAAATCGACAGCGGACAGCGGGATAAGATGTATTACATGGCTAAGATTCTCGGTAGAGAAGATGAGTTCTATGTAATAAACATTAACGAACCGCAAAATTCTAACTCATACAATCCAATTCTTTCTGGTGACCCTGATGAGGTTGCCTCTCGATTGATGAATCTGGTTCCTAGCACAGAAGGTAATGCTGGTGCAGACCACTATAAACAAACGGCTACTTACGCTCTTACAGTAATTATAGCAGCTTTACAGAGAGCTAATAAGCTTTATACGTTTGGTGATTTAGCAATACTTCTGCAATCCTCTCAAGCTGTTGAGCGGCTTTTAAGGTTAGTGCCTGAGTCTGCTGAAAAGCGCTCGCTTGAGATTTTCGTAGACCAATTTAGGAAAAGAACCAAAGAAGGTTCTCAAATTGATACGGAAAGAATGAAGACCGCCCTAGGTGGCATGGCTGGCCGTATCGCCATGTTTGCTCAAGGTAAATTTGGTGAGGTTTTCAATACAGTTACGCCGGATGTTGATCTTCTCGATGTAGTAAAAAATAAGAAGATGCTATATATAACTTTGCCTACCATGGGGAAAGATTCTTCTGCATTGAATCTGGGTAAAATGATTGTCTCGGATTTGCGATCAGCATGTGCGAAGCTTCAGGAAATGCCGAAGTCAGAACGTCCTGATCCACCATGTATTGCTCTGCTGGATGAGTTTGGATCGTTCGTTACTGAGGCTGTAAGTCGCCTCTTTGAACAAGCTCGATCAGCTGGTATAGCGCTCATGCCAGCCTTCCAGTCGTTCGGTTCATTACGTCGTGTAAGTCCCGATTTTGCTGAACAAATCATACAAAATACCTGGCAAAAAGTGTTCTTTAAATTTGGCTCAAAGGAAGCTGAAGAAGCGGCTGAATTGATGGGCAAGAGTATTGGTTACGCTCATTCATTAGCTTATTCTGAATCGGAGAGTAAGGGAGCGCAATTACTAAGAACTGATCCAAATGCGAATAATGGAGAAAATGCTGGTTTGGGTGAAAGCTGGAGAGAACAAGAAGAGTTCAGAGTTGATCCTGATAAAATCCGTGCGCTTGGAATGGGTGAGGCGTTCGTAATGATAGGTTCAAGGGCTTATCATATAAAAACACCTATGATTAACTTCCCTGATGATGTGCCTGTTTATCGAATGGTAAAGCCTAAGATTGTAAAGCCTAAAGGCATGTCACCGCTTAACTTCGATGAGAAATACAAGCAGTTCTTAATGGGATTCGCTGAAGAGGCATCAGCTGAACAGAAAGCGAAAGATGCCGCTGATAAGGTGAAGGAAGAGGAAAAGAAGGCATCCGAAGGTGCTAAGCAAGAGGAGGTGACAGTTTAGTTATGATGACAATAGCGATTTATACAGTAGGTTTCTTTGCATTCGTTGCGCTGACAATGATACTCCCTGGTATAAAGACTGTAATTACGCCCGTATGGGCAGCTGTGGGTAAGGGCGTGGTGATGTTCGTAGCCTGGAGTTGGGGTTGGGTAGTTTACATTGTAAAGGGCGTCTATGATGCGCATTTTGAAATATTGAGAAATCTATTTCATAGCGCTGATGAAATTGACGTCAAGCAAAGAGTAAAAAATAAAGGAGGCTAAGCCTCCTTTATTTTGCATTAACCAAAATCTATTTTTTTGATTTTTGTTTGCTCACTCTGAATCCAACTAACATAGCAAGAAGCATACTTGCAAAACCAACTGAACCACCTGATTTTTCCAGAACTTTTTCATTTCGGGGTGCATCGTTCAACTCTATTGTCAAATTGCTACCTACTTGTACTCCTGGGTTCTGTGGAACAAGTTTAAGTTGTAGCGTTTCAGTGTCTTCTTCAAAAACACTATCCACTACACTTGTAATGGTTAATTCTTTGCTGACTTCGCCGTCTTCAAAAGTTATTGCATTTGACGAAAGAATCACATCAGAAGATTTAGCTGTGCCTTCAATTATACTGATATCGAAACTTTGTAAGCCAGAAGTTCCTCCAGACCTATTTATGGATAGCGTTTTTTGTTCGCCTTCATTTTCAAAAACCATTTTGCTTTGGTTGAAGCTGAAGCTGCCTGCATTAGGTACTGGTTGGTTGTCTATTACTTCTATTACAATATCTTCTGGTAGAGTGGCGTCAGAAGTATCATCTGAACCTCCTTCCTGACTGACCACTGCTACGCCAATAGTAATATTTATCGGCTCTTGATATACGTCATCATCCAATATAGTAATGTTACTATCAATCTGCTGTAAGCTTTCATCAAGTGTGATCGTAGGACGCTCAATGTGTAGTCTTTCATCGCTTGAAGTAAGTGCAAGAGTTACAGTTCCAACAATTGGGTTGTTGCCTGACGCAGTACGATTGAAGCTTATGATAGAAGTATCACCCTCTGTAAGTGATTCAGTGTAGTTTGCGTTTATGATTCCGTAGGTTGGTGGCAAGTCGTTGTCTTCAACTGTTATTTGAGAAACGTTATTCTCACCAATCTTTACATGATTTCCTTCGCTGTAAAGTTCTATTGTAAAAGCTCGACTTTCAACGAATTCTGTATCATTCGTAATCGAAACTTTAACTGATGATGTTGTTTGACCGTCTTCAAAGGTTACTGTTGCAGGAGTAAACACAACATCTTCTTTTTCTAGTCCAGAAAAATTGCTGGCCTTTATATCCATCGTCGCTTGTCCAGCAGCAAACTCCGTTCTGATAACAGAGACTTCTAAGTCTGTCCCTTCGGTCAAAGTATCTGTATTTTCTTCAAGAGAGAAAGTGCCCTTTCGAACTTCGTCGTCAAGTAGTTTTATTTGAAGTTTTTGGAGCGTGCCGCTGTTGTCATTGAGCGAAGATAGAGAAACAATAAATGATTCCTCAGTCTCAACAATATCATCATCAAAAACTTCTATATTTATAAACTTGTCCTCACTCTCACCGTGCTCCCAAGTAAGTACACCGCTTGATTTGATGAAGTCAGAATACTCTCCCGACGTTGAAAGGCCTACAACCTGATAAGATGCGGTGAACTTGTCATCTGAACCCCCACTCCTACTCACGGGAATTTTGACCAGTTGCGGGTTATCCAGGCTTGGGGATGGAGCGTTCTCACTAACAGTTAGGTCTTCTGAGGCGAATATAGCATTCCCTGATCTAGCAACAGTACCAATGGATTCATAGGAGCCGATATCACATTCAGATGGCGTTCTTACTACCTTATTCTGAGAAACAGGGAAGCAAAATGCTGTTGATGCTAAACCATCATAATAGTCAATTCCTTGGCTGTCACTTGGAGGCTGGACTATTGGTCTGTTGAATGAGGTGTCTATTGAGGCTAACTCAAATGAATAGGAAGTATCAAGGCCATCGCCATTTACTACAACAAAGGATCTCTTTGTGAATTGAACATTTGGCGAGGGCGACTCGGCAAAATAATATGCATCACCCATTTGGTACACCGCTCTTAAAAATGTATTGCCACTGAACATAAAGAGCACATTGTCGGAGGATGTTCCGTTGTTTAAAAAGTTAGTAAATGCTATTTCCGAATTCCCAGAGTCATTATGTATTGCCCCTCCGTTTACCAGGGCATCGTTTTGAATAAGACTTGAGTTTTCAAGGTTGAAGTTGCCAGCATTAAATGCAAAACCACCTGCATCATTCGCAACGTTGTTCATGCCCGTGGACTGTAAAATGTCTAAGGAAGCAACATTGTATACGCCTGCGCCGTTTGAGGTCGCTGTGTTTCTCTCGAAATAACCATAAACAATGTTTGCATCACCTTCATTGAATAGTCCTGCGCCACTCTCGCCTGCATTCTCTAGAAAATGTGTAGCTGAGGAATAAAGTTCACCATCATTGTAAATGGCAGCACCTAAGCTGGCTTCGTTGTTTGCAAAGTCAGAGTCTTGAATGCTTGCAAAGCCTGAGTTAAATAAACCGCCACCTTGAGTTGCATTGTTGTCTAGGAATTCACTTTGCTCGACAATTGCTTCACCTTCTACATAAATAGCACCGCCAGATTCAGAAGTATTGTTCCTTAGGTTCGAATTTGTGATGAGTAGGGAGCCTGAGGTATAGATCGCACCGCCTTTCGCTGCTCGTCCGTACTCGAAAGTTGTATTTTCAGCGATGAACGAACCTGATTGGGTGATGCTTACGTGACCACCATTGCCCAAGCTCTGCCCAATCTCATTGCTGTTGCTAGAAAAAGTCACATGCTTAGTTGAAAGGTTGCCGCCTGTACGCACTGACCCGCCGCTAGTATCGAGTGACGTACCATTTATAAGACTTATATTTCTAAGCTCTAGAGAAGAAATGTAAGTTGTTGGGATAACGTCAAAGTGTCTATCGATATTAGCGGCGTCAATAACAGTGGTTTCTTGAGTAGAGCCGGATATTAATATCGGGCTTTTAATATCGAGATCGCCAGTCAATGAGTCATTGTCACCACGGCCTTGAATGCTTAAAGAGTAGTTTCCCTCAGGTAATAATATATTGTTTTCAGGTTGTCCTAGATGGTTGGACTCTTGAATGGCAGCGCGAAGTGAGCAACTTTGTTCAATAGTAGCGCATACTCCATCACCAGGGTTGATATCAATAAGATCGCTTGTTGTATTGACTGTAAAGTTTGCTGAAAAAGCGGGGGCGCTAGCGATTGCCAGGGCAAGGGCGGTTAGTCTCATAATCACTTCATTCCTTAATTTAATGCTACTAAATATATAAGTTTACCTTTCGGTTAAAAAAAGACTGTTATGCGCTAATTCGTTGAGTTTGGGGCTAGTTAAATTTGAATAATTAACTTACGGTGATTCATGTCTAAATCTTTCTATGCAAATATATTGACGAGTGGTCTTACTTTTCACAGTCAGCCGATCGTTAGCCTGAAAGATAAGAGCGTAGTTGGGCATGAGTTACTTGCGCGTCTTAAGGTTGGTGATAGCTACGTTCCTCCACATGACTTTATCCCCGATATAGAGAAAGCAGGCCTTTATGGGGTGCTCGATCAAAAACTCTCTGAATATGTAGTGAGATATCTAGACAACACTGACGACTCAATGTTTGCGAGTATAAACGTCCCCAGTATAGAGTCGTTGCGGTTTCAGTCACTCAATGCTGGAGTGGGTGAGAGGGCGCACAGAGTTCATCTTGAACTTTTAGAAACAGTGGAGTGGTCTTGCGCATCTCATATTAGGGAGGTGAAACAAGCTCACAGTCTTAACTACAAAATATTTTTGGACGATTTTGGTACTGGTCAATCAAATTTAAAAACTCTACTATGCTCTTGTGTTGATGGAGTGAAAATTGATAGAACCATGCTTTTGAAGTTCATCAGAGAAGACCATCAAGAATCCTTGGCTCATCTTGTTGATATGATTTATTCGCTCCAAAAACAAATAGTGTTTGAGGGGATTGAGGCTGAAGAGCAAGAGCAGTTTATAACAAAGTTGCATACCGATGCTTTTGCCCAAGGTTATTTATACGGAAAACCAGATATACTAGGTTATGAGTAAAGCTTTACCTTACGTCTCAGCTTCAGAAGTTGCTGAAGCATCTTATTGTAGCTACAGGCTGCAAAATAGGCTTAACAAAGTGCCTGTTTCAAAGCGTGCATTAAAATCCGCTATAAGAGGGAATAAAAAGCACGATTATCAGAACAGAATTGGTAAAGACCGAAGATGTTTTGTGGCTACATACGCTTATGGAGTGGACGATTACCGTACACAGCAGCTTAGAATTTTTAGAGACCAGGTTCTTGCTTGTAGCCTTTTGGGAAGATGTCTGATTGCTGCCTATTATATAGTTTCTCCCCACCTTGTATTAGTTGCCCGAAAGTTCCCTCTAGTTGACCGGATACTAAGAAAATGTCTGAATTTCATATCATCATGGGTATAGTTCTATTTTACGTCGTTGTACGCATTAAACGCCGCTTGTTTATCTATTTTTTACTAAATAAGGGTGAGGTAGTCTATTTGGACGACGGAGCGAGTGGTGTAATAAGGAATTCTGAGTACAGGGTTTCTGCCAGACCAGATAGGGTCACGAATTACAAGGGTAAGAACTATATCATAGAGTACAAGTCTAGGAAAAAGGGGATCTACGAAAAGGATGTCGTTCAAGGGGTTGTAGGTGCACTAGCTGTCTGGGGCAAATTTGACGGGATAGATGGTCTCGTCGTGTACAATGGTAGCTATCAGTTCAAGCGCTATTCCTTCGGGAGTAAAGAGGCTTGCTACAGAAGAGTGAAAAAGGCGATTTTAAAGGCCCAAAAAATAAAGTCAGGGAAGACCGTAAAAGAAAAAGTGGAAACTTCAAAATGTCGTGTTTGCCCTTACAATACATCTTGTAAGAAGAGCAAACACCGTTAATCTTCTATTTTGTAGAACATATAGAAGCCAAGAGATGAATTGGGTGCTGAGATTCCAGCAAACTCCGCATTTTCTCCCACTATGTATTTTACATATTCCTCAGAAGTTCTCCATTTGGATAGTACCGTTTCTTCATGCTCCCCGCCAATACCTTCAAACAGTACATCGTAGCATTCCTTCTTTTCGTAGTCTGTTCTGTCGCAATATACGAAAGCGTTATTCTCGCCGACTTTGAAATTTTCATTTTTAATTGCAAAAAATCCGTCAGCTAAAAATGGTTGCTCCGCACATGCGACTGTTGTCAAAGCGTACATTGGTAGCGAGAGAAGCATCGCTTTGAAAATTTTCATATTACACATTCCTTTTTTCTTAATACCTAACCGAGTATAAGAAAAAAAATTAGCGATGCAACATCCAATTTAAAATTAAAATGTGAATTTAAATCCAGCTGATAGCGATTGAACTTCAAAGTCAGACTTGTATAGGTTCTGGTTAACCTCTGCATAAAAAGCAGTATAGTCACTTACAGCCCAACTAATGCCTACACCATACTTCATTCCAAAGTCTGAGCGTTTCTCATTGAGGATATCTTCAGTAGTTTTAATGTCAATAAAGGTGGCACCTACTAAAGCATAGCTTGAAAAGCTGTTCGAAAGGGGGAGTTCGTACCGAACATCAGCAGACACCATATAGTTAACACGCACCTTATCTCTGGTGTCTACACCATTGACCGTAGCCTCACTGTCTCCAGCTCCCATGCCAACATAAAACTTTGTTGAGAGATTGTTAGTGTAGTAATTATTAATGCCAAAGGAAAATATATTGGCATCTGCTTCTAGGCCAGCTCCAGTTGAAATGGAGGCGGAGTCGTAGTGAATGCTATAGTTTGTTGGCGGAGTGAACTCAGCTGCCATGGTAACAGGAGAAGCTAATAGTAATGCTAATGGAATAAATTTTTTTAAAGTCATGATACCTCAGGAACTAATTTTGTTTTCATATTCTTTGACGATCCGAGAAGCTACCATCTCAATTGATATGCCTTGCTTTTCGGCTGTATTTTTTATTCTATTGAAAGCTTCTCTCTGCGAAACTTTAAAATCAGCTAGCAAGCAACCGATTGAGATCATGATGTTCTCATTCTTTTGACTTTGAGACTCTGATTCCAAGGTGCTAGCTGTAATTTTAGGAACTCTACCTACCTTCTGCTTTTCCTTGTACTCTATAGCTCCCCTTTCGATTGCGCTTTGTAGAATATTAAGGATTTCAAAAATTTTGAAAGGCTTTGGTATAAAGTCCATAGCTCCCATTTCTTTCGCAATTGCTCTAATGTCGTCGTTAACCGTGGCAGTCATTACAACAAAAGGCTGATGCAAATGATTGGAGATTTCAAGCCCATATGCATCGGGCAGGTTCAAATCTAACATTATGAGGTCATAGTCACCTGCCTGAGATAGCTCTATACCTTTAGCAGCTGTCTCAGCAGTTTCGACTTTAAACTTAGCTTTTTCAAGTTGGTTTTTTATGACGGTTCTTGCTGTTCCGTCATCTTCAATTACTAGTATTCTTTTGCTGTTCATTTTAAAACCTATTAAACTAAATAGTCAGTGCTGATTTTAACAAGGAAGATCTTTTTCCCTTCTGATTTCTTGGTCAATTCGGCGCTTAATTTGGCTTTGTAGTTGACTCCGTCATGCCGTGAATAAAAAATTTCATCATCCTCATCTATTGATTCTTCAAAAGCAGCTATTGCTCCAAATTTGTGCTGGGAGACGTACTCAATGTTATTGAGTCCCTCTGCCACGTAAATCGTCCCATTAAAGCCTAGCTTTAACTCATCTCCTACTGCATTAAAATATTTATTTTTCATCTCGTTTCCCAAGCTCTTGTGCAAGAAGTGACCGTGCAGCTAAGTTGTTATAGTCGTCTTTGTCAAGGTTGTTGTAAGCGTTCTCTAGCATCGCAATAGCTTGTGGATCGCCCGAATCTACAATTTCTCTTGCAAATAATGCTAAATCTGCGCCATCTCCACCTCCACTAATGACTTTTTCAATATTGTCATCAATCTGGTTTTCCATATCATTTCGAGATTGAGCTTGCTTACCCTTCTGGTATGCGCCGTAAGCGTCTTCGAGCTGATTGTCATTTAGTTCAACCGCTTTCCCGTCAACCACGTCCTGCCTTAATTGAGCGCCAGATACAATATTGTCAGTTTTGGAGTCCATATACATATCATTGCCATTTAAGTCTTCGCCGTAATATTTAAATGCCTGGAATTCTCCATCTCTCGTTTCATGAGGTACGTAGTTAGTGTTGCTATCATCGTTGATAGGAACCATGACTCCTGAGTTACTATCAAAGACATACTGCTCAGCGTTTTCTCCCTCACCTTTCGTGTAGACAAAATTACTACTATAGGTGCCATCATCATTCTTTTGAATCATTGCTGAATTTGAGGTGTATTCGCCAACTTGAAACTCTTCATCTAAGGGGACATGTCTTATGTCACCTGCGCTCATAGAAGATAAATCGCCCACAGTCTCTTGGACTCCCCCTTGAATCGCATTGTCTATAGTTTGTCTAGTTGCGTCCAGGGTGTCAGATTTGGCGGCTTCAATTATTCCGCCAGATTTAACTGTATCAATCGCAGATTGTGCTGCAAGCTGTTTACTAAGGACATCTTCTGCTAAAACAGCTCTCTCAGTACCAGTTCTGTTTTTACCCTCTTGAATTTCCTCTGCTATGCCTGTTATCTCATCAGCAGGGTTTGTGTCGCCATAATCTGCCTTAACTCTTCCACTTCCATCTGCATCTGGAATTTCTTTAGCTACAGCTTCACGTACAGAATTTTCACCCTCATGATTACCATCGGTTGCATCAGCTTCGCTCATACCTTCAAAATCTAATGCGCCTGTTTTAGGTTCATCGTCACCTACTGTCTCGTATTCACCCTTTGTAAAGGTATGCTTGCCAACATTACCCAACTCTGGGGTTTGATCTGTAAAGTGTTGGATGTCATTCATCAACTCATTTCGTTGTTGTGGAGTCATATGTTGGTGTTCACCAATAGACTGCTTGAGTGATTGGCTGTATTCCAGTTTGTCTTGGTATCCTTTTGACTGCTGTATAATATTTTGGCGTGCAGTTTGGAAGGTCTTCATGTCCTGTTCATTAAGAAGGTGACTCAAAGCCTGCATATCTTCATCGCTAAAATTCTCAGCCCACTTGGCGCTCTTGGTCAAGTTTTCATTAGCTTGTTCCGCTTGCTGCGAAGAGTCACCTTTCAGGGCTTTATGATCAGCGCTAACTTCAGAAGAAGTGTTTGATGTTGACTGAGCTGCAAATTCAACTCTTGGCATCACTTTGTCCATTACTGCTTTGGTTGCTTTTGAGATTCTACCTACCAGTGGTATCTCTTTTGAAGCACTAACAAGTCCCTCGACACCTGCCTGGGCTACTGACGCTGCAATTTGTTTCCCCATTTCACCAGAACCATCGTCATTTCCTCTCATCCACTCCACGGCTTCATTGGTGTTTTGATTTTTTACTTTTTCAACAGCTTCTTCTTTGGATAATTCTGGATAAGCTGCTTTGGCATTTTTATCAACGGTATGTCTAAACAAATCGTCGTTTTCATATCTATTTTCAAAGCGGGTGTTTAAAAGCTCTTTTGCTTCTTCAGGATCTGATTTAGCTAAATCTACGATTGCCCCATCATCATCTCTAACAGCATTTATAGCCATAGCTGCACCTAAAGCCGCAGTGTTTTTCTTTGCGGTTGCTTGGTCAACTGTTGCAATTTTCTCGCCTCCGCTTGTGCCATTACTTCTATCAATCATACTGTTGACTGACTGTAAATTTTGAAGTGCTTCAGCCTTTTGGGCGTCTGTGCCATGTTGTAAGGCGTGCTGATATCTTTGTGACGCAGCTCTCTGCGCTTGAAATAGTTGTGAGTGGGCATCAGTTACACTGTCGCCTTGGCTACGTTGAGCAGCTTTTCCGTAATTTAAGGCTTGACCGCTGACTCTTGACGTTTCTGCATTAGTATCGATTGTGTATGCATTACCGTGATGTTGTGTCTCGTAGCCGCCTCGGTCAGTTTTAGAAACATTTGCATTTCCAGCTGTTTGACCAAAACTCGATAGCTGCTGTCCTGTAGCTATCGAATCAACAGTGCTAAACTTGTTGGCACTGGTATTGTTGAAAGATTTGTTGTCCATGGAAAGTGTACCTGTTGCGAGGTTCTTCGCAGCTCCCTGGGCGACGCTTGTGCCTATACCGCTAGATATGAACTGACTAAAATTCATTCCTCCTTTCAAAATACCCCAGCTTATCATCGGAACCATAGTCCCGAGGAATCCCGCCGCAAGGGTGTAATTATCGAGTGCATCGTTTATGCCTCTCCATGCCATAGGTTCGCTTGGACTCATGTAATCTGTATTGGCGGTATTTAGAAGTGTCGCCAATGTATTATTTTGAAAACTTACTACGATGTAGTTAACTATTGAAAGCATTGGTTGCCATAAAGTTAACCAAAACAAAACTTGCAGGTAGTTCAAAACCGTTTTACCCGCCACACCAGGAAGAAAGGCCAAGATGAGGATGATCGGTGAAACTCCGATAATAAAAGCATGTAGAACAGTGAAGATGTATATAGCCATTGCGTTAAATGCACTTATTGCCATTCTCCATCCCTCAGTTTGTTGTGAGAGAGCTTGTTCTTCTATAAGGAGTTCGGGTAAGGCGCTTACATCCATGTCTGACCCGCTTGCGGCACCTTTTGTTCCGGCGTAGAAGGATCTTGCAAGTGAGCGAGATTTGACCAATGTTGAGGCATCCGTGGTCGCTGAAGAGTGTGAAACTGTTGATAGGATAGCGCCAACCAGATCACTCATACTGCCAGACGCGATACCCGCATTATCTATATTTTGGCGGTTTGGCCCAAAGTTAACTTGAGTTCCGGCTATTGTCGCAATTGAATCATTTATTTGAGTTTCATAATTATTAGAACCTCCATCCCACGCCTCTCGACACCCTTTAACTTCTCCAGCGCCATTAGTGGTGTAGTCAACGGTTTGTATTGCAGGGTTGAGGTGTGGCACGATTTCAGTAGCAAAATCGTTACTTCCAAGAATTTGAGAAAGACTAATATTGCCATTTGCTAAAATTGGGAAAACACAATCCTTATAAAACTCACCCATAGACTTTGTAAGTTCGGGTGAAAAAGGATGTATCGTCATCGCATCTTTTAGGAGCTTTGCCTCCATATTGATAGTTTTTGTATTTGAAAACTTCAACCTTGAATCTACATGGCTAAAGTTTGATTCAACCATATTTGTAAAGGACTCTCCCAGGTCAGAAATCCACGCAGCAGGAAGACCTACAGAGGCAGGGACACCAGTTATCACTCTTGATGTATCGGCGGGGTTCGAGCCAACAGAGTCAATTATTGTTAAATCGACTTTTAAATTAAATGTTGCAAAAGAAACTCCCCAGATAGCGATGAAGTACATGCCGATCATTTTTGGATCTAGTCCAGAGATATTCTTGATCATCAAAACCATGAACCCGCACAAGGCCACAAAAGTAGCCAATACATAAAATCCTGATGAATTTACAAAAAAGTTTATAGAAGTGAATAGGTCGAAAAATACACTAGCGCCTCCTAAAACATACATTTCCCAATTAGTTAAACCACCCCCAGGTCTTATTGTGGTGTCAGCTAAAGTTGGTATTGCCAGTAGGGCAAGTAGTAAAATATATCTCATATGTGCATCTCAATTATAGGGGTTGTTTTAAGGTTTAAAGCTAGAAATGCTTTGCGATTTTATGCTTATGTTTGCACCAACCTGTTTGTCAGCAATATCTTTCACAAGCAGTCTTTGATACATTTCAATATTGTTGAGAAGCATATTTGAAAAAGCTCTTCTATCGGACTTTGCACTGTTTGCATACTCAGTAAAGCTTGCCTCTCTGAGGGGCTGATTAAAGTCTCTCACTGCACTCTTTACGATGGTTATTGATTCAGTTGACAGGTTTCTCATTGCTGCTGCGTTAGTAATATCTTTGAGCTTTTCTTCAAAAAACTGGGTCGCAATCATATCCGCAAGTAATAAAGTTGCAGGCGCTAATATATCGCTTTGGATTGAAGGGTAAGTGGCAGAAAGGTTGAGCAACTGATATAGTGGAATTGGCGCTGCTGAAATAACTGCTTTTTCTGGTTCAGATAGTGCTGAAGAACCTGTAGCAAGCTTAGTTGCTGCACTAGTGAGAACTTCTGCTACTCGACCATAAAGTCCCCCATTTGGAAAGAATTCTCTTTCGTCTGCCCAAAGGCTTATAGACATGTTCACAGGTGTTGTGCACGTCCGGTATTCCTCTTCATCGGAGTCGTCGCAAACAGAAATCACCTGTGCGTTAGCACGTTCCCATGTCTCTTTGCATGATGGAGATAATAATGAATTAATATCTGCATCAGTCGGCGCTTCAGTTCCGCAAACTGCAAATTTATAGATTATTGATGCGTAGGCTTTGTTATCTGCGACTCTTTTAGTTTTAGCCGCAACGTCATCTTTTAGTTTGTCTAGGTTTTTCTCAGCTGTATTCATCATAGCCATGATGATTTCAGCAAATGCAATTTTTATTAAAGAACCATCGTTAGCGGCGATAGCATCCGCTGGTGTCATTGGTATGCTTTTAGAGGGAGTTCCCGTTACGTGTTTTGTGGGAACTATTTCCATGTTAACTAGCAAACACCAAGCTATGTTGCCATTGTCGCATTTAGGCATTGGCTTTTTAGCTGATTCTTCAGGATTGGTTCCTGTTGGGTCTGTTTCTTTCCCATAGATATCCTGATATGTAGTCCAAGAACCTATCTCTGTGGCACAAGATTTTTGTGCTTCGGAGCCATCAGCTGCTGTACCTGATGTTGCAGCTTTACCTGATGACGCCTGACATACATCTAATGCACTGGCTCCCCATTTGACTAAGCTTTTAGCAGCCATACAAGAATCAACTGAGAACTCAGCCGCTTTTTGCGCCCATTCCTGTATAAGAGCGAGCTTTTCTGAACAAACTGCGCATCCCACCTCAATAGCGAGGTGCAATACAAGGCCGAGGGCATTTTGTGAAACATTTTCAACTAATTGTTGGAAGTCTATCCCATTAACGAAGCTGAACCCCCCAAAGTGGGCGTCTATGCCTCCGCAGCCAGCTGAGAAGCGTGGTGGAGTGTATGAGATAAGGTTGAATGAAGTCGTGTCTACCCTAGCTGAGAATGAGCCTAGTGTAGCGGACGTTCGAGTCTTAGATTTATAGATCCCAGCATCGACTGTTTGTGTTCGAATTGAATCGAAAGCATCTTCAAGCGAGTCAGCGCTAGCACTGCTAAACATCAGTGAACATAGTATGATCGCGCAAGCTTTTACTTTAACCTTCATCATTCATCCCTTTAATCTTCTTTATTCCATTAATTCTGAATCTTTCATTTTTTGAAAAATCAACGCTAGGTGTATTGCCTGAGCCGTTATCCACTCCATTAAGGTGAGCTGATTTAACTCCAATGAAAAAATTCGTTATTCTTCTAATTATTGTTGATTTACTATCAATACCATTTGAAATCCGAATCCATGTTTTATCCTTTGGCATATAAACAAAAAACGATGGTACGATTTCTATTTTTAAAGCTTTTGCTGGTTCAATCGAATCAGGTGCACTTATGCAGTCATCTTCGAAGCCATTCATGCAAGTTTGGTCTAGGCTTACATTTCTAACTTCAATATCAAATTCGCGCTCTAGGTCTTTCATTGTCATTATTTGTCGATGACAAAAAGGGCAATCGCTTCTTGTAAACCAAACGTATACGCCTTTCTCTCCTCGAATTTCTTCAAGCACCGACTCTGTCGTGTCATCACGAAGTTGAGATGCCATCGTAAGACCAAACGATGTTACTGGGTTATTAACTGAAGCCGATAACTCAGGTTTTTGTGCAAGATTAAACTCCCACATTTTGCTTGCTTGAACAGCCTTAGATACAAGCCACTTTTGGTATCTCTGCATATTTTCAACTGACTTAGGATCATTACTTTTCATCAAAAGGTTCTTTAGAAAGATGTCTCGTTGCATAGCTTGAAAATCAAAATCTTCTCCTGGATCAACAAACCCACACTCTTCCGACCAATTATCTTTTGATGTGCATTTTTCCTCCTCTTTATCTGGCTCTGGAGGCGGTGCTGGTGTTGTAGTCGGTTGGATTTCTTCTTTAATTTCTAATTCACCTAAAGGGTCGATGTATCCATAGTGCCATCCGCATTCAATTTTAGAGTTAGGATCATTGCAGCGTTCGTTGGAAAGCTCTTCTTGACAAGACGCGCCTTTTGCTAAAAATAAAAGTGAAATTAAAAATACAGCTTTTCTCACGAACATCTCCTTTAGGTAACCGTATTACATAGGGATGCGAATGCAGAAAAAGGCGGGGAGTTGTAAATTTAGAAAGGAGTGTCTATGGACTGTAACTCTTCTATTTCAAATTCGCTCAGGGGTTTGGGCTGTTCTTTCTGATTGGAAGAATATTTTGTGAAATATTCTGAGAAGGAATGGCAATGCTCCAGGTGAAGAGGGGGGTGAATTATCTTTCTTTCAGGTAAGAAAGAGCTAGCCATCTCTTCGTGATAGCCTATTGGATTTTTTGTTTCTTGCTGTTTTGCCTTAGGTTTATTGTTCTTGTTTTTTCTATTATCCTTTCTTCTGTTAGTTTTTTGATGAGGCGATTCTTTTCCAGACACTGGATGCGAGTCTGATTGTTGTGCCGAGTTTTGCTTGCTCTCTTCACTCTTGTTTTTTGTGCCTTCTTGAGTGGAAATTTTTTCTGATTTATTTTTTGCTTTATGCTCTACCGCTTGATTATTTACAGGCTCAGATTTGTTTACCTTGGCTTTAGGTGTTGTGCCCTTCTGTTGGTTTTGCTTTCTTTGTTCTCTGATATAGCGAGGGAAAGAACTTACGACGCTTAGTCCCTTATGATAAGTCTCATGGCCTACTAAATCTTTAATATCTTCAGTTAGAGGGATGATAATAACTTTTATGAATTGCACTTGACCGCACTTTATAACCCAAAGTGACTCGGCGGTTTTGCTAATCTTTTCATCGCCCCACTTCTTAACGAGTAGGCCGTCTTCGTTGAGTTGTTTAAGCAATTCTTTAGTAATTTTTGAAAAACGAACCTTTTTCCCAAGTTCGTTATAAGCAGCTAGAACTTCAGGGTGGTACTCAGCAAGGTAGTTATCCTTAAAGTAGTTTTCTAAAACAAAAACGTGTCCATGTTTGATCCAACCCCCAGCTTTCTGACCATTAGCTGTGTTAGATGTTCTTAATGGAGTTTCTTGAAGGAATTGCTTGAACAAGTCTAATAGTGACTGCTCCTCTTCAATTTTTTCTACAACTTCTTCTTTTTCTTCGCCTGTCACGTTGTGGTCAACATGTCTTAGCTCTTCAACGCACTTAACGATAGATTCGCGTAGGTGAAGAATTTCTGGTATTTGTTCAGGTTTGTGAGAGTATTTAACGGCGAAATAGATGATATGCCTATCATCTTCATTTAGTTCCCACCAGGAATCTAACTTGGCTATTAAATTGGCACCTTCAATATCGTGCTTTCCTTCAACAACCCATTCACCATCTACTTCTTTGAACGTATTTATCTTCCCGATATCGTGGGCAGCAATTGCGCATAGTGAGTTAGGTGATGTAACCTTTATTTCAATAGCCTTCTCAATCACATTCAGAGTATGGTCAAATAAGGTTAGATCGCCATGACCAACACCTGCGGGTACTTTTTTGCTATAGGCGAGAGACAGGGTGTCTTTCAAAAAACGCAGGTGCTTTTCGGGAAAACCTTTGATAGGTACTTTTACTTCAACGTTATCAAATTTCAATTTTTTAGGTTCAGGTAATGTCCCTATAGTCACAGTAAGCCCTCTAAAGCTTCCTTCGCCTTTTAATCTGTTGTTTCTCCTTAGGTCAGAAATAAAAGCCAATACCCACGCTACTATGTAACCGCAGATAGCTGCACTTACAACTACTGGAGCGATGGTTTTAAACCACTCTGTAGTGATGTACATTTGAGCGTCAAGTAGCGTGAAATTATTGAGATCGGAAGTATCAAGGCCTAGCGCAAAAAGTTTGTCTTTGATGTGGAATACATCAAGGCATAAAAAGGCGATAGTAAGCCAGCCCCAATGAAACATTGAGGCTATTAAGATTGATTTCTCTAGCTTACTTTTTATCGCCACTTAGAGTATGCCTCTCTCTTTCAGGTCATCCTCTGCAAGTGTGTTGATGGTTTCCTCTATTGTGAAACCTTGCTTTTCTAGTGCCTCCATTTTTTTCAAATCCTTGGGATTTGTTGTGTAAGTGAAGTGCGTATGTGGATCTACAGTAAATCTAAACGCAGATTTACCAATCTCATGATCGACAAACAGTTCTGAGAAGCCTACACCAGGCTTAATGCTTGAAATTAAATCATAGAAGAATGGGTCATCAGGGATCTTCTTAGCTTCTTTCGCAGCTTGAATAGAGTCCGACTTTTGGTAGAGGTTAAACTTCCAAGCCGAGTTCTCAATTGCTGCTTTTGCAGCAGGAGATACATTGAAGTCCCCATATGATTGAGTTATCAATCCGATGGCCGCGTTGTATTTTCTAGCTGTACGGAAGAGCCTTTCAATGAAGCTTGTGGTGTTAGGGTTCGCTAATAAATCCCAGCCTTCATCAATAAGGCATACCTTTTGAGTAGAGCGTTCAGACATATAGAATTCGTTTGCAATTTCATTCGCCGCTAACGTCAAAACTAATGTTTTTAACTCTGGATCTGGGCTTAGCTCCTCAAGCTCAATAATGGTGAACGCTTTAGTGAACTTCAATTCACGTGGGCCGTTGAACCATGCTTTATATCGGCCTTTCGCGTGAGGTCTTATTTGGAATGCTATGTCAGAATATCTGGTATCATTCTTCTCGGTTGCTTTCTCCATCAGCCACTCATACAAGTGGATTGTTTCAAGTTTACCTTTATATTTGTACCATGACTGCATTATGCAGTTTTCGAGAGCTTGATATTCCCATGCTGGGATATCATGTCTTGGATATGCCATAAGTCTGAATATGTCTTTCAAGAACGGCAATATTTCCTTTAGGTGTTCTTCGGTCTCAATGCCCCAGAAACAATTCAGCGATCTCGGATTCCTAGGATCGAATATCATATTCTCACCATCCAGAATTTCAGCGAGTCGAGCATAAGAGCGACCTACGTCAAATACTCTAACCTTTCCGCCACGAGATAGCATATCTGCCACAAATTCCTGGTTAAGATAACTCTTTCCGGCTCCCGAGGTTGCAATAGTACAGAAATTGTAGTTCGTATTACTTGAAAAAATGTCAATTGAAGCCAGAGTGCCCCGTCTTGAAATAAAGAGAGGGCCACCTTCAGCTGGATTGGTTCCAGACCAATCTCCCTGAATAGGGACAGCTGTTGCTGCATTTAGGGAGTGACAGGTAACTGCACGCTGAATACCCGATTTATTCTTGTCACTCATTGCGTCGTAGGCAAAAGGTAAAGAGTTTACAAATACGGGGAGGGCTATAAAGCTCTCTCTTGATACCCTGAATCCATACTTACGCCATAGGCCAGCAACGTATTCGCTGTCTAGTTTGACGTCTTCCTCGTTTGAATACAGATTTATACCTGTATACATGCGTACGAGCGTTCTTCCTTTTCTTGACACATCGATAAGGTTTTGTGTATCTTTAAGACGTACAAAAAGATGCTGCATCATTGATTTGTACCATTCGCTGTCGCTCATTGTTTGCTTATTGAGCATCGCTAGCGTTTTAGTAAGATCTTCAGCACTTTTGTCTGCATCCAATACATGAATATTGGTATACATGTAAAATGGCATCGATATTCTTTCATCTCGCGACTTAGGTGCGCCGATAAGTGAGGCCATTTGGAATAGTTGAAGGTGATCTGGATAGTTGTCTATCGTTAAGCACGAAACACAAGGCTTCTTAGATTCGCCTGCTTTAGTGAATCTAATATTTCCCTCTTCCGTCTCATATATGCGTGAGGATTCCTCAACCAGGTTATTTCCAAACCTACCTGATAAGTTATCATTCTTATCTAAATAAGTTGTTTTGAATTGTGGGTTCAACAGGTATCTGATAACAGAGTGCAACTCTTGCTCTTTCATGATACGAGGGTTCAGGCCGATAGAGCCTAGCGTCCCAGAAAGTGACAACTTAAGTTCGACGACAATTTTCAACCACTGTTCAAGCTCTTTACTGTTCGTATAGTCCCCTTTGAAAGGGATATTAACGAAGCAGTTGAAAAAATTCACACGTGGTCTTAATTCCTCTTCAGGGAGTAAGCTGAAATCGGTTGAAGATTTCAGCATATAATCTCTACGTCTTTCAGCAAGAGTTTTTAAAAGTGTCGTAGGGGCATTATTAATTCTAGCCTTAGACCATGCATCAAGGTAGTAAAATACACTTGGCGAAGAGTAGGTTGTAAATTGGACAACCGAATCTGGAGGCAGTTTCTGAATAAAAGCATCAAGTTGGTTTTCCGTATCAGCACCACCTAGAAGTAATGGGGATAGCTGGTAGCCAAATCCTGCATACGGGGTATGGCCGTTATCTGTAAAAACCAGATCAGTTTCTTCGTCAAAATCACGGTACGGAAGAAGATCCTGAAACTTATCTCTTTCAAGCAATGCATTCGCCATCTCAACGGTGGTTGGTTGGGCACCATTAGCATTACTGCTAAATATAAACTGCCTTAGCTTCGCAGAGAGCTTTTTCTGCAATAATTTTGTATCCATTGACACTTCCTTGGAATTATTAGTTTAGTTTCTTGGCCTTGGCTTTTAAGGCTTGAACTGTGCTCGCAGTTCCATTGCGAGATGATGGTTGGTTTGCCGATGGTAGAACGTGTCTACCTACTCTTTTTTTCTCAACCGTATTTGCATTCTCTCCAGGTTTGCTGAAGCCTAGGTCTTCTGGATATACAGGCTTCACAAGGCCGCTGGCTGAACCAGGGTCGCTCATATTTCCATAATTCCATGCACCAGGAGTTTTATAAAATAGATGCTCACCTGAGTGGAGGATTTCATAGTCATCCATCCAAGGCCCTCTAAATAGTCTGTGCACCTTTTCAGGTGTATAAACTGGCTTCTGCTCTAGAGCACGAGAGCCGAATACAGCACCACTTTGTAATGCTGGCAAGCTACCTTTTCCGCTCGTTACATGTTTTGGCGAGCCGTCAGGTTTCTGTTTCTTTTGTGACTGTATTGAACGATATTTTCCATCGCTTACAATTTCTTGATCTTCAGCAAGCACGTTTATATTTCTGTGATCATTTTCTACAGACTTTTTATAGATATCTTCCACAGAAGCACAATATTTGTCGGATTCTTCACCCTCGCATCCATAAGGGATAGAGTCGAAGTCATTGGATGCGCAACCAGTGAGTAGTGTTGCTACTGCGATTGTGATAAATGCTTTTTTCATAGTTTATTACACCTTAAAAAATGTCTCTGTGAAGCGCTGTAGGGCGAACACGTTTTTCAAATTTGCCTGTGTAGGACTTCCACTCAAGTGTTGAACCTTGAGTAAGTACCATCGTCCCTACGCGACCACCATTAATCGAAATGACTGGGAACATATTTTTGGCTTCTTCCAGATATTGTTTCGAAATCAATTCCATGGTGCTTCCAATTCCTTTCATGCCGCCCGTTTCAAGAATTCTGTCTGTATCAAGTGCTGTATTTATAGCGCCACCAACTGTAGTAACTTGCGTGGTTCCAGCGCTTGCAGCTACTTCACTTAACCCTGTTGCAAAGCCGCTAAGCATTGCTTTGCCAAGCAGTTGTCCGTTACGCCTAATAACCTTACCTTTAAGGCCTTGGATACTGTCGGAGTCAGTGATAAATCCAGAGATTGAGCCTGTGAGCATCATTCCTCTTGCTTTGTCTACACAGGTTATTCTGCTCAGCTGGACGAATACTCTTTCTGAGCTTAAGTCGCCATACGAGCTACCAAGAACAAAACAACTTTTAGTCGCATATCTGCCCTGAGGAAGCATGGCATTGTCTTGTACTCTCATTAATACTGGTTGCGGGTTAGCTCGTGTATACTCGGATGTTCCACTGTCAATTCCAGAAAGTAGTGCTACTTTTGCAAATGAACCTGGTGGAATGAAACCAGCGTATTCGTTTTCAATATATGCGGTTTCAACATCAACTGAACCAGCGTCATCACGGTAGTTATCTTCTTTTGCAACGAAAACCATTTGCTCTAACGGCTTATTGATTTTAGGATTTCTTCTTGTGAGCGTTTCGACAGGCTGCTCTAACTTCCCTAGTTCCTTAGCCTTTTCATAAGGCATACCTGGAGGGGGAGGTAGTACACGATTAGGTTTCTGGGGCACTACCTGTCCTTGCTCAGGTTCACGTTCATCTTTCATGATTGTTGGCTTAGGCATTAAAGGTTTGTTATTTCTTTCCTCTGCCTCCAGTTGCATTCTGATGCGTTCTTGGATTGAAAGCTCTGAAGTGTCGATATCAGAACTATCGCTACCTGCACCCTCGCGAACAACAATGCGCTCTACAGGCTTTCTTTCTTCAAGAACTTTGAGTCGTGCAGACAATTTATCTACTACACCGTTTTGTGACTTGATTTTTTTCAAAGCCTGCTCGACTAGAGACAACGAGCGATCAGTGTTTTCCTCAATCTTTCGATTGGCTTTAAGCATCGCTTTGTACTGAGTTGTCATTTCTGCTCGCCAGTCTCTATCTTCCCCAGGTGTTAAGTCTATAAACTCAGAGCGCTTAGGCGGTCTAGGTTTCTTCGCCTCTGGCGCAAGTGTTAAAGAACCAATAGCGACAAGAGCAAGAGTCAAACCTGCTACAATAATGAGCATTTTATTCTTAGCTTTTTTTTCATTTTTGGAGGGCGTCTTCACCTCCAACTTACGTTCTTTTCCTTCAGCCATTTACTTTGACCTCTTTCAAAATAAATAGGGTAGGGCGATGCTGAGGAGATACTATGTCACCTTCGAGCTGAACAGCTTCAACTCCTTCGTGCCAGAAATCGCGAGGCTGGATTTCTTTAGGCGTTTCAGAACGAACTTCGAAAATCATTAGTTCGTAAAGGTTGTTAGTGTATCTTTTGATAGGCATGAGTTCGGTGTCGCCCAATTTTGCATATTTGGGTTCGCCTTCTTCCATAAATCCAACTGGTGTTTGATGCAAGTATGCCTGCTTCATTGTTTCAACTACCCAGCCGTCAGATGGTCTAGCTCTTTGGCCTTCAGGCTCGGAGAAGGTGCCAGCGCCGTTTCTTCTGTACGTCGCTCCACTTTCAGAAAAGGTAGGTTCTAATACAAATTCAACAGTCTCGCCATTGGTTAGCTCAACGACTAATTGAAATGCATTATGTGCGCCTTCTTCCACCCTCAGCAGGAAACCGTCGTTGCCTGAGAGAGGGATAGGCTCTTCCACTCTGGAGCCTGGTTCAAAGACGATTTTTTTGTAAGGTTTATCGAATACGAAGGTATTGTACTTACCTACGGATACATCTTGGTTAACACTTTCAGCCATAGCAAAGCCAGAGATTAAAAGTGCCACTACAGGTAATAACTTCTTCATTTAGAAACCTTCCTTTTCGTTCTTCTTCTTGTTCAATTCTTTGACTACTTCACCTTCATTTTTGAAAGGGGTGTAGTCATAAATATACGGAATGCCATCGATGTACTCGTAGCTGATAGCAAAGTGAATGTCGCCTTCAGAAACGAGTTTGTTACCTTCCCATCGCTTGAGGTAACCAAATATTTGAACTTCATTTCCATCGCGTGACTTAACGCGAGTTACGCGATAAGACTGTGTGATTTCGTTGCCTTCGTTCTCTTCCGCTTGTGTCATCAACTGAGCTTTAGCACTGCCGTGAAGGTTTGGGGTAAATCGATTTGAGAGTTGAAGCGCACGAATTTTTGCGTCATTGGGAGTGAATTCAGTAAAGAGATCAGCGTCGCCACGTGCCACAAGTTGAATGTATTCCTGGTTTTTTAAACCGTTACCTGTTACTTCTATAACTCCACGAGACTTATCAAAGTTGTATGGAACTAGTCTGACTGGCATATCAGCTAGAGTGGTACGGAGTAGAAAAGACACATAGATAACCATTCCGGCCATTATGAAAGTAGCAAACTTCCATCCCTGTGCTTTAGCAGATTCATTTGAAAGAAGGTTTACGTATTTTGTTTTCTTATCTTTATCGCTCATTACCGCCTCGATTAATTGATATAGTCAGTTTTAAGGGAGTTGAATCTCTTCATCCCCTTGTCTTGCAAAAGGCCAAGTTTCCAGAGCGAATGGGGCATTACGCCGCGCTTAGCGCCTTTACGCATGATTTTTGATAGTTTGAAGACGCTGTAGGAAAGCACGATGCCAACAAGCAATTGCTTCATGATTATTCCTAAGCCAAAAAATGTGACGATCATCACAAAATCTACGGGGTCGAAAAAAAAGATAGGGATCGGATCGTCTATCCCCCTAGCAATGTAATATTGATTTCCATCACTCATTGAATTTTACCTACTTATAGTGTGTCTCATTCTAAGTAGGACGATGGTGTGCAAATATTTGAAAGTTAGATTAATAGTTTTTTGAAAACAAAAAAAAGGGACAGTAATGTCCCTTTTTCTATCAGCGAATGCTGATTATGCGATAACCGCACCACCGTTAACCAGTGACTGGATAACGTCTGGGCCAAATCCGAAGAATGCAGCTAGGCCAACACCAGCTAGAGCAGGCATCGGGCTTGCTTTCGCCACGCCCATACCGCCACCGATTACAAGAGACGCAAGGGCTAGACCAATGGCTAGACCACCTTGTGACCAAGTGTCAATCTTTTGATAGAATTCATAGAATTCATCAGAAGCAGTGATAGTTGAAGCGAATGATGCCGCAGACATAAGGGCTACGATTGCAAGAGATTTTACGTTTTTCATCTTTAATTCCTTTTTGATTTTGAAAATTAACATCCGTGAACCTTCAATCTCCAATCCAGGTAAATTGATTTGGTTACATTATTAAATAGGAAGTGGTAGGGCGAATATTCTTATTAGTTTGACTTTATTTATTACTTTCTTGCTGGTCAGACCTTTTATTCCACTCTGTCAATACTTTGTAAGCGTAATCGAACCCGTTTTCTAATATGTATCCGGCGTTATAAGACATGATCGCTTTTTGCCAATCATTATCGAATTCATCATAACGTTTCGCTAAAATCCAAGTTCCAACTGCAATGTTCGTGCAGGCATCCCATTGCAAGTCATATTCGCTAATGTTGTACTTTTCGAGTTCCGATTTCCATATCGTATTTATCTGCATAATGCCCAGATCGTAGGTTCCGTTTCGATTAGGGCCTACTTTGCTTCCTGGTTTACCACCCTCTATGGCGGCAATAGATTCAATAAGGAGTGGGGGGACTTCATAAAATTCTGAATAATCTATGTAACAGTCTGGTAGTAACATAATTGTGATTTCGAGAAATGAAAAAAGCCGAACTAATGTTCGGCTTTTTTACACTATGGTTTACTCTGCTACAGGGTAAAGGTCAGCAGCGTCGTTTAACTGCCATGGCTGTGCAGGTTTGATAGCTTGGGCGACTAGTTCAGGCGTGTAGAACACTTTGCCATCAGGCTTGCGTGTTGCTACGCCTTGCTCGCGAACAACAACGTTAGCGTACTTTCCAGGCTCAATACCAGTCAAATCTAGGTGTTTAGGAGCGCGGATCATTAGAATGTTTACGAATTCCACTTCGCGGTTTTGGTCTTCACGTTTTGGCCCGTTTTGAACTCGAAGAATTGTAGAACCGCCTTCCTTTTTAGGCTTTTTAACTTCTAATACATATACAAATTGCGACATTTGCGTTTTCCTTAATTACTTAAATATATTAATGATTTCACATTGTTTGAAGGCATATTCCGATGCAAGATAGTTATCTTTTCACTGGATACACCGTGTTCTTTTAACTTGGCCTTAACTGCCAAAGCTTTTGAAAGTGGATGTCCATGTTCATTACCTGCCAACAATCGAATCCACTCAACTTTGGAGGGAACAATGTTTGAAAGGTAATCGTCTAATGATTCTTTGACGATAATTTCGTTGTGCTCTCTAAACTCTACTTCACCAAAAGAAACAGACAGTTTGTCAGAAGCGTCCATTACAACTTCTTCTGGGTTACCAGGGTTAACTTCTAAATCAATATGCTTTCTTTTAACGCCTGCTCTTATGAGTTCTCGTTTCAAGCTTGATGCTTTTATCCAAGCATCCTCAGCTGAACCGCCGCTACCATAGAAAGCACTGATTTTTATGTTCTTAAAAATAAGCATTTGAGGGGCGAAATGAATCAATCTCTCTCTGCTCTCATCAGTCAATGTAGTTGTACTGCTGATGAATTTGAAAGTTTGGTTATGCTCATTCGGTAATATTTTCGAAAACGTCAGTTGTTCGACGTCATCTTTGGAAAGTCCGAATTCAATATCACAGTTCTGTTCTGGAATGGTCTCAGCATCGTTCGTACTTAATACAGGTCGCCGTTCGATGTCAGTCCCTTCACTATCTACATCAGCCTCAGTGGACGTTTCCGTTTTTCCAGTGCTTACAACTTCAGTTTGCTCTTCTGATGTATTTTTGACAGGCTTGTCTCGATATATTTCGAGATTGAGTTGAACTTTATCTTGGACGTCAGATTCAGCTTTGCCTTCGTCTGAGTCAGTCCATGCTTGCTGAATAATAGGCTGTTGAACTCTACCATCTGTGGATGCAAAAGATCTTCCTTCACCTAGGTGCCAGGTCTGAGTTTGTTTCACAACAACGCCGTTCCTTAAGTGGATAGGGTAAGTGCGCTTCTTTGACTCCAGGACGTGATAATTTGAGCTATTTTGCTCTTGCGATACTTCAGTGGCGGTGGTGGCAACACACCCTGATAACAGTGAGGAGGCAACAATCGCCGATAAAATATTAATCTTCATTTTTGGAAATCCTTTTGTACATATCCACAACATGTTCTATATAATCTGGTATTTGTAGATTCTCGGGTTTTGAAACCACTGTGACTGAGGCTTCTTCATCGATGATGAGAAACGTAGGAGTGGATATGATGTTGTTTTTCTCTACAAGGTGAAACGCTTTGATATAAGACTTTACGTGATGAAAGTTGATGCTAGCCTCAGAAACTTTTTCATCAATTTTGCTTAGTAACTCGTCATCCTTAGAGAAATAAATATTGACCCAGTCGTGTACATCACCAACATTGGACATTTTTAGTCGTTGTTCTTGCTTTAGTTTAAACATTGCTTTTCGGGCAAATTCCTCTAACCTGCTGTCACCCCTAAGAGCGTAATAAAATAGTTCTTCTGCGGTGCTGCCCTCATTAAGAACTACGGGTGCAAAAATAAATTCATCATTGTTCTTTTCAGTTAAGAATTTGAGCTTTGGAGTATAATGCTCTGCTTCTAAGCAGTATTTGCATGAAAAATCAGCTATCTCTACAATGTAGGTCTTAGCAAAAGTAGGGACAGAAAATATCATTAATAGGAAAAGTCTAATCATGATATTTCTTGCCTTCACCAGGTTTACGTTCTTCAATGATTTCTCGCTCTTCCTTGGCTTCTGTAGCTTCAACCCACTTAGACTCGTAAAAGAGTCGCCATACTGTGTACTGACAACTAAACTCGGCAGAATCCATCCAACCATCAACTGTTCTGGAATATTCGGGGAGCGTTAGATCTGTGATAGACTCAACTACAACACCGCCCCAGTCTATTGGCTTGCAAGCACGAGTAATACGCTGCTCACCGCCATCAGCAATGAACACCCATGCTACGAAGACCATAAATAGAATGCTGAAGACGCCACCACTCTTCATAAAAGTCATGTTAAAATGCACCTCTTTTTCACTTTTATACAAGTAGCCACGTAGTGACAGAAATATTCGTGTTTATAGAGGTTGTCTTAGTAATTGGCTTGGCATTGGGTACGGTTGTATTGACACTAGCTGTTCAGCTAATACCAAGTGTGAAGTTGCTAGGTTCAGTATTTAGTTTGTGTGCAGCACTTCCATTTGCTTTTACTTCTAGTTTGATACTAGTAAATAGATTGGGTGGAGAAGACTATCAGGCTATCTTGTATCTGATAGTCTTGTTAATAAGTTATTGTTTGAGGCGTAAGATGATTAGATGGCTTACTCAGTAAGCCATCCTTGTATGTTTTCAACGTACTTGATGTACTCTTTTCTAAGTTTTAAGTCGGGTATATGCTCATCTGCCAACTTTCTGAAGTTTTCAAAATTTGGGTTGTTATCTTCGGTTTCTGAAATTTCAAGCAAACATTGCTGTTTCCATAACTTTAGCTGTTCCTTACTCAGGTGTTGTGGATAGCTTTTCGCTATGATTCTGAACAAGAGCTTGTTTATTCGTTCATCTTTCCAATCGACGATTTTATTTAATCCAAACCTTATGCCGTTTGAATGGATTTCCTGTAGACGCATGTTGTCAGTTTTGTCAAAGAAATTGAAGCCGTAAAGTTGCTCCTCTACTTGGGTAATTGGCTCGAAGGAAGTGTCTATTTCATATATCTCCTTGGCCTTTGATATCAGCGCTTTATCTTTGTATGCTCTACCTGCCTTTTTGGACGCTTCAGCAGCATTTATGCTAACACGGTCTGATACGCTTTCAGAGTTTATTACCCCGAGCGGTGCTATAGCTGGGCACTTTGCTAATTTAATCTTAACGAGTGGTGGCCGTTTTTTACCTGATTCTTCAAGCTCTGCTTTAGTTGAGTACAGCAGCTTCCTCAATTCCGAAACGTCTTCGTTTTTTATCCAGTCAAAGTCTTCTCGAAGATTGATGCAGATAAGAGAGTCCGGCTCGTTCCTGAGATAAAACAATGGTAGAACAGGCGCTGTATACTGATACTCAAGGCCAAAGGCCATGTTTGTGAGTAAATATGGTTTGCCTATCTGGATGTACTTCTTCAATTGCTTCTTGTGTTTGTACTTGAACAGGAAGTCCCACGTTTTTGGTTGTGACTTTTTAAGTAGTCTCGCCCATTCGACTGTGGCTTTGCAGTCATCTATAGCATCATGGAAATTTTTCTGAATTATGTTATTTGCTGGAGCCAAGTGTTCTAATTTAAGCGATGGCCTTCCTTCGTTATTTGTAGGCCAGTTAATACCTTCAGGCCTGACTGCCCTAATCATAGCTCCTAACATCACTATATCCCAGACAGAATTGTCATTTGCGAACTCATGTTCATAAGCTGCAAACAGATTACGATAAAACCCGAAGCGGGTGACTTCTCTGTCAAAATTGATGCCGTTGTAAGCCACTTGGCATGTTCCAGGTACAAGCATTTCCTCTCGAACAAGTGAAAAGAATTCGTATTCAGGCATTCCATGCTCATGACAATAAAGCGGTGAAAGGTGTGTTACTGCAATCGCTATTGGGTTTGGTAGCCTGTTGGGACTGGGTTTGCAATAGATATTAGTAGGCAGGTCAATAAAATTGAGATCTCTATCTGTTCTGATAGCTGCATATTGACTGGTTTGGTCTCGCCTAGGGTTTGCACCCCACGTTTCGTAGTCGTGCCATAAAAATGATTTGCCGTTTTTCTGAGTGAAGAAATCAATGAAGTCAGACTTTCTAACGAAATCTCTGTATTCGGCGCTCATCTCTTCATAACCGCGCTCCAGCTCTGGTAGAGACAGTGACTTCCCTTTAACTTTTGCTTTAAAACGGATGAACTCTCTACTCATTTACGTACCTTAATAAAGTTAGTTTTGGTAGTCTGTGTGTGACTTTAACAGTAAAGTCATCGTCACAGGATGATGTGGTGTTTTGAGGTTTCCGAGTGAAGATCTCGGTATCGAGCGGAATTTCCTCAATATTCTCTTTATTGTCAGTATCAGTAAGTTTAACGGCTTTCATTTCGTAGAATGCTGCTAAAACTTTTTCTTTTACTGCCTCCCAAATTAGTCCTAACAGAGATGTGGAAGGGGGCTGCTTAGGCTCCTTCGTGTTTCCATCTAAGTTTAGTGATGCAAACATGTAAAGGCGCTTAACTGCTCTTGTGAAGCCGACATAAGCTAGCCTTGCCATTTCAAAAACTTCTTTTCTCCGGCATAAGTTTTTTATGTAGTTAAGATGTTCACTTTTGTCTTTACCATGGGCTGGTTTGCACGCCATTATGAATTCAGTTTCCCCTTCGGATTCTACTTCTGCCCATGAGATGATGTTGTCGTCTGAGTTTGTGCTTGGCCTGTGCATTCCAGGTACAAGTACGTTGTCAAATTCCAGACCTTTTGACTTGTGAATTGTCATTATGACGACTTTATCGTCAGCTGTTGAACTTGGCTGTACGTATAGTTTTGAAAGGGAGTGTTCAAAACTATCCCAGTCTTTTATGGTGTTATGTTGTTCACATTTTGAGACCAGATTAAAGTATGATTTGAGGTCATTGTCTTGCAAATCTTCAGTGAAGGAGTCTGCGCTTAGTTCCCTCCAATACCATTCCAATACGTTTCTAAAGCTAGTGTGTAGGTAATGGTTTCTCGCTTCTTTATGGGTAGTTAAAAAGTTTTTCACACGCATAAAGGCGTCTTTGCTAAGAGCCTGTGTTAGCTCATCATTCAGGCACACCTCATATAGCGAGCATTCATTCTCATCAACCAGCGTAAGCAGTCTATGTAAGTCTCTTTGAAGCAAGCCTACGAATGGGCTTCTGAGCAATCCTAATAGGGCGATGTTGTCATACGGTTCGATGAGTGTCTTTGTTAAATTTACTAAATCAATAATTGGCTGGCTGTCAGCAAGTTTTACTAGATCTACGCCGCGATATGACAACCCTCTAGAGCGTAACTCAGCATCTATGTGCTTGAGATAATTCCTTGAGCGTATAAGGATGGCAACCGTTTCATGTGGAACTGACTTTCTTAGCTTTTCGACTGTATCAGCAACTTTAACGGCTTCTTCTATAGAGTTTTGTTCATTACCTTTGCCTGAATTTTCAGAAAGGACATAATTTATCGAGTCATCTAGCTCTTTGTCAGAGAATGGGGTGGACATCCCATGCTTGGCAGCGCCAAGGTTTGAATTGTCAGTGTCTGGAAAAGCAAGTTTGAACGTCTCATTTACCCAGTCGACTATTGACTTGTAAGAGCGAAAATTGACGGAGAACTCAAGATTGTCAATCTTTAGGTTGCCTATTCCGTTTAGTTTGGCGCTCAGATATAGCCCTAACGCTGCACTTCGGAAGAGGTACAGGCTCTGCTTAGGGTCGCCAACAAGGAATAAGCTTCTGCCGTCTTGTGGCTCCCAATGAGATACGATGTTTCTGACCAATGAATGGTGTGCAGAGGATGTATCCTGATACTCATCAATGAGAATGTCATCATACTTATTGTCTACGTGGAGTAACGCTTCATGGGGGGTGTCTGGGTTTGTCAGATTCAATGCTTCATGGGTGATTTCTATGAAATCCATGCAGTTTTCATACTTAAACAACACCTTCAACTCCGCATAAGTGTATAACAACGCGGCTTTAATAAGTTCTAGCGCTTCTATGTCACGCAAAGATACGTCACCTAATGGTATTATGCACATGGTCTTCACCAATGGAGTGTGAGGCTCCAAGTCTCTGACTATCTCAAGCAGCTTTTCTTTTTCTTGTTTAAATTCAGCAGGGAGTCCAGAAGACTTGTTAAACGTCTGTTTTAGCTTAGAAAAATCGCTAGTCATTATAATGTTACAAAAAAGACGAAGCAATTCGGCATTTTTGAGTTCATGAATCGCACCATAGTGCGAACGCAGTAGTATGTGGTTCGAATACTTAGACTCTGACTGTAAGTTTTGTCTCATAAAGCCAAGTAGTTCTCTTACAAACTCCAGCCTTTCATCACCAATTATCTTTTGCAGGTTGGCTACATCTTCGTTCACCAAGGACTTAAGGGATTTGTTTAGAGTGTCTGCAAAGTCTTCTCTCATAAGCAATGGAAGCCATTGATCTCTATTGCCCAACAGTGACGTAAGATAGCTTTTTGCTCTATCAGAGCTGTTTCCGCAGTATGAAACAAAATTGTTCCTAACTAAGGCGGCTTCTTTATTCGCTGTAGATATAAACCCTGAAGCTGCTCTTTCATAAAGTAATGAGCAGTCTTCAACGGGCGTTATGGTTCCGCCGTGCTTGTTAGCTACAGGGTGAGCATTGATAAGTTGAAGACAAAAACTATCAATGGTCATTATCTGCAATCGGCCAGGGTTATTAAGTATGTCCCAGCCTTTACTTTCGCTATTAGCCAAGGCTTTCTTGGCTAACTCCCATGTCTCAAGCAAATGCCGCTCGTTCGGGGGGGAATCTGACAACCCCATTCTAAGGTACTTAAATACCCTGGCTCCCATTTCCGCCGCCGCCTTTTTTGTAAAAGTTATAGGCAGAATCTTCTCAGGTGCTGATGCTACTGAGAGTCTTACTAAGATTGCTCTAGTCAGTTGCTCTGTTTTACCCGAGCCTGCATCAGCCTCAATAAAGAAGGATTGAAAGGGGGTTACAGAAAGTGTTCTAGCAGCATGGTCTCTAGGTTGCTTCATTGACTCGACAAACTCTTGTTAGGTTGCAGTATTCACAGGCCTTAGTATTTAAGGGGAGGGGCTTTGAATAGCCCTCTCTAATACCAACGGCTGATTGCTCTAGCTCAGTATGCCATTGGTCTAATTGGCTTTTCCATTCAACTCTTTTGGGTCTATTTGAAAGACCCATTTTTACGCCATGGCCGTCTCTAACGAACCCTTTGTAAGCAACTTCATCGTCGCGGATAATATTGTACAAAGCGCCGTCTACGTCCTTAACCATGGTGTAAATAGGTATTTGCGGCTCTGGGCAGGGAGATTTAAACCATTCTGAGGCGTTTTCTCTGCCAGTCTTATGGTCTGAAACTATTCTGAGCACTTCGCTGGTATCGCCACTCTGAATCGACTCTTTTTCGATCCGGTCTATGAATAAGGTAAATTTTAGGCCACCAATGGTGAGTTTTACTTTTCTTTCGATAGACTCAACTTCGTAATTACGGAGCTTTTCAAGTTCCATGAACGACATAACGAGTGATGTAATCCTATGTACTTCGTTATCAAAGAACCAATTAGGAAGTTTAGAGTCAGTCTTGTAGGCGTTGATAGCGATTACTGTGGCGTTACGTACAATTTTAAATAATTCATCACTGGTTTTAGCGTTTATTTGCTTCGAGGTGGTGAGTTCTTTGCCTATTTGTTCGAGGGTGTGGTGGACAAGGTCTCCATGTGCTTTACTTTCTAGAAATGAGTCTGCCATGTCTTCTTTGACGGCACTATATCGAGAGGAGTAGTGCGCTTTGAAAGGGCACAGATTAAAGTTTTTTATGTATTGAGTCCCACGTGGGCAATTGTCGCCAAATGACATCTCTTGGATGTATGTATCATCAACACGCTCTGTCTTAACTTTATTCTCAGGCAGAAAGGAAGTTTCAACAGGATCAAAGAATATTGAGTGCTCAGATGAAAAGAATGATGGATTCAGTAGCTCTCGGTCTTCGCAATACTTGCTGTACGAGTAATAAAGTTCATAGCATGAATTAATCAATCGCGATGTTAATTCTTTGAAAAACGTTGTTTCCTTCTCATCTTTTAATACTAACTGATAGCGGTCAGCGACATGTTTAGATATCATTGGGTTTGGCTTAATGCGATTAGGCCAATAATTGCCATTTGCGCCTATAACCCATATGTGGTCGAAGTTTAGGCCGATAGTTTCATAGATCCCGAATACAAAAAGTTTGTGAGTGTAGTTATTGCGAAGCTTAAACGGCGTACTTTGCAGGAGTTCCTTTAGTTTAAACATAAAGTCTTTGTGACTTATAGGTCTGTTGGTAACGTCACCAGTTGAGATGATTTCGAGTAATTCTTCCAGTTTGGCGCGGATTTGCTCTAGTCGCGAGTCATCAGAAGTACACCAGCGATAGTAAGTTATATGTTCCTGTAATATTTCACAGTGAAATCCACTTTCAAAAAGGGTGTCTTCAGAGATTTTAAATATTTCGCCTGAACGCTCGGGTAGCGGCTCTTTAAACGATTTTGAAAGTTCAATATAGTCGTTGTCCTTATTTGAAAGTGTTGCGCCCTGTTCGTAGTCGATTGTTAGGAGTAGTGCTTGGATCTCAGGAATGTCGAAAAGGGGATCGCCGAAGCTTGAATGACAAATGCTATCCAAGGGTTGTAGCAAACTTCCAAATTCACACAGTAACTTGTATGTAAGTTGTTCTCTTATGTCAGATAGAATGGGGCTTGTGACGCAGATGGTTGCATCAGGGTTTATCTGCTGCTGTTGTTTGATGAAGCCTACACAACGTGATATTTCCTCATTGATGTCATTGCATTCTGCTTTCAATGGCGCTTGTATTCGCAAATTTAATTCGTTTAAATGAGTAATATTGCTTGTATGATTTTCAAAACAAGCGATTAATGCTTCTTCATTAGGTGTTTTTTTATGAAAGCCGTATAAAACAATTCTTTTTGAAATATGAAAATCAGGGTTTTCAAACTTTTCTACAATATTCCATTTTGCTTCTTCTAATGTTACGAAGTTACGTTTTTCACAATGCAAGAGAAACATTTCATACCACTTAATGAATGCTTCGGTCTCTAATGTGTCTGCGGTTAATTCATCAGTAGAGCATCTATGGCTTTGAATTTGAGTGATAGCGGTAGCTGCGACTTTTGCAGTTGCTGGTATGTTTGATATTTCAAAATCTTGAGCTGTGAGAGCTATTATTTGCTCAAGTAGACTTGTAGTCTGATACTTTGTGATTATTTGAAAGCTTTCGAAGTGACGCCTAAATTGATACTCAGCCCAAGAATCAATCGTAGAGATTTTAGGGTAAAAATTTTCTCTAGATTCAACATGAGGCTCTAATTCCTTTTTCAATTCCATCAGTTGCCTGTTGTTGGCGCAAACAACAAGGTAACCATGTAAAGCTAATTGTATAAGTTCATCTGGAATGAGGCGCATAATACGAACCATAAATTATTGGATCGTAAGTGTAGTGGATCTGTAGTAATTGTAAATAGTTTGAATTTGAAAGTGTGGCGAGACGTACGAAAAAGGCTCCTAGTTAAGGAGCCTAATGAATTGGATTTAGCGTCAGTCTGTAATGCTGAACGTTTTCATGTGTTCTAGAAGATTATTGGCTTTATCTTTCATTGAATTTGCTACATCAGTAGATTCTTGAACTCTGGTTGAATTCTGTTGTGTAGTTTGATCCATAGACATGACTGCTTTTGATACTTGCTCAATGCCTAGTGATTGCTCTTTACTTGCGGCTGAAATCTCATTTACGATATCCGCAGTTTGTTTGATTTTGGATTCAATTTCGTTAAGAGCTTTAGAAGTAGCAGTTACCAGTTCAGAGCCTTCTTTGGTTTGAACTACTGAGCCTTCAACAAGTTCCTTGATTTCTTTTGCAGCTTCTGCTGACTTTTGGGCTAATGATCTTACTTCGCCAGCTACCACTGCGAAACCCCTTCCGTGTTCTCCCGCTCTAGCTGCTTCTACGTTAGCGTTCAAAGCAAGTAAATTAGTTTGGAACGCTATTTCATCGATTACATTTATGATGTCGTGTACTTTTCCTGACATCTCTTCAATGCCTGACATGGCTTCAATCGTACGTCCCATGACGCCCATAGAGTTCTCAGTAACATCTCGCGCTTCTTGCGATATGTTTTTCGCCAAATCAGAATTGTCGGCGTTGTTTTTAACCGTTTGCGTCATCTCTTCCATGCTGGATGAGGTTTCCTCGATTGACGCAGCTTGTGTTGAAATGTGCTCGCCAATATTTGTTTGGTTCTTAACAACCTGTTGTGCCTCTTCATTTAGATCTTTAGCGGCATTTATTACAGCATTAAGAGCTTCTTCGATAGAGTCGATAGACGCGTTCAGGCCAACATTAATGTCTTCGAATTTACCTTTCTGTTTGATTTTAATTCTATGCGTGAGATCTTTACTTTGTAGATGCTGAGCCATTTCTTGAATTGCATCAATAGCTTTAGCTACTTGGTCAATGGAATCATTAACATTTGTTTTTAGTGTTTCCATATCTCCAGACGCGGCAGTATTAACTCGTTTGTTGAGAGTTCCATCAGCAAGAGATTCAAGAGCTGATATAGTTTCAGTAATAATAACTGAAAGAGTGTGTTTAGCTTCTGACACGGTATCAACAACACTTCCAAATGCACCAGGTAGGTCAGTGTCTACTTTTTCACTAAAGTTTCCATCTTGAAGTAAATCCATTTGTTTGCCGATGTCGATAAAGGCTTTGTCTATATTTACAATACTGGTGTTAACACCATCAACAAGTTTTCCAATGTCGCCAGTGCTTTTCATGGTGACTTTTTTGCCCAAATCTCCATTAGAAACTGCTGTGATACTGCTGTTAACTTCGGCGAAAGCTTTTTGAAGAGTTTGAAGTAGTTTGTTAACTGCGTCGCCCATTTCGCCAAGCTCGTTTTCACCAAAGTCTTCTGCTTGCTTTGAGAAATCACATTGGCTTGTTATATCGGTAACTAGCCCCTGCAAGCTATGAAGTGGTTGGATAATAGATCTGTTGATAAGCAAAGAGAATAGAGTAATTAGGCTTACCACCACAAACATCACGAAAAGGGTCATAAAGAACCATGTGTTATATCGTGAAACGTCGCTAGAAATTGACTTGACCGTGGCCGAAACAACGTCATTTTCTAGTTTTTCATACGCAGTTCTGATGTTTTTGAAAGTTCCGGCTGAATCTTCTATCTTCACTGCATCAAAAATATAGTCATATGTCTTATCAGATACACCTTCAAATGCTAGTTTAAACCCTTTGACAGATTCACTGCTCACTTCTGGTTTCTCCTTTAACCATTCCTCAAGTTTAGTGAACTTTGCGGCTGCTAAATCAAGTTTTTGTTCGATATAGCGTGCTGTTTCCTCATGATCAGCTTCATCAGTCATATTTATTTGAAAAATAAGTGTTGAAAGATCGTCTAAAATGAAAGGAAGAGTTACTGACCTCAGTTCAATGAGATCTGATTGATACGTATTTGAGTTATATGAAAGGCCAGATGACTTTTTGACATCTTTAATTAACTCGGTAAGCATCTGTTCATATTTTGTAAAATTTATGAACTGTTGAGAAGAGTTGTCTATGCGATTATCACTGAGGAGTTCACTGGTTTTTTTTATCAGTTCATTGACCGCATCTTCGATGAATGGGTGTTTCTTCTGCTGGTCAGCTAGAGTATTCAGAATTTCAAGAATTCCCTCCCTTTGAGGCTGAAGAGTCGCCCCAGTGATGAATAGAGATTTGGCTGAAGCAAGTTTTTTTGATGCTTCAGTTAGCAGGCCTGCCTGTTCATATCCAGCAGAATACGCCTCGACTCTAAGCTTATCTTGATAAGCTTTATACGCAATAAAACTCGATGCACCAATGATCGAGGCAGTGCTTGTGCAAAGTAAAATGATCAGGCGTTTTCTGATGCTTATATTTTTCAGGAAACCTGCTAGACTAATTGACATACAACACGCTCATTTTTAAATTTGTAACAGAAATAGAGTATTCATGTAGATACAGGCTGAACAAAATATGCAACATGAAGTTGAAAAACTGGGTAAAGAGTTAAAAGATCTGAGCAATAAGGAGCATTTGAGGTTATTTTTCTTTGAGTGCCTCAGCTGTTTAGATAATATTAGTTATGAAATGTCTCAAAACTTCGAGCCTGATTATTACGCAGCATATCTCTTAGACATAGATCTTTCTGTTGAAAAAAATGATGGTGCGACCATTTCACTAGACAAACCTGTAAGTGCCAATGCATGTTTGGATGTAATTCTTAAGCGAGAGTTGCTTGATAACCAGCATCCGAAGAGGACGTTTCGATTGCCAGGTGTCATGTTTGTTTCAGATGATATTTTTCAAAATATGAAGCTCATAAACGAACTTAAAGATCTCATAAAAAAGTCAATTACACGAACAAATATCCTGACAAAAAGAGAGCGAGGTAAGTTTGCTCAGTCTATGTATCATGGACGTTCCACTTTAAGTTTGGTTGAGTTGTATAGAAAAGTAGTGTTAATAAACGATCCTCTTGAGTCCGTTGCTTTTACTTGGGGGGTAAAAGTTCCTCAAATAAAGACCTACACTCGTGATGAATTGCTACTAGCATTAGAGGAGCTAAAGCATCCAGATAGAAGCTATTCATGGAATTATGGTCTTGATAAGGATATAGCGTTGGTAGAGTCACAACCATCTTATGCAAAGTTCAGAACAAGAAGAGATATCCCGCCGCATCCAAGGATCAATCTGAAATTTTGTAAGCCTATTACTGTAGAGCATAATGGGGTAAAGCGTGAAACTGATAGGTTGCAGAAGCACGGCCACTTGCCAATTATAGTGCATTCTGGGACAAGTGATTTTTCGTCTGTAGATATAACTGGACTTAGAAGTTCCAGCGCAGTTTTTGAGAGAGAGGGTAGACCCGATATCATCTCAGATTATCAGGCCTTTCCCGTTTTGAGAGGCTTCATGCCGATGTATATGAAGGTTGACTAATTTTATTTTAACAACTTGTTGTTTTCTACAGTAGTAACAAGATCATAAGACATCCATTTATCAACTAGTGATTTAATTTGTTTCGATGCAATGCCTTCGGCAATTTTCTTATCAATGTTGTGCTCATCGATGAGTAGTTGCTGTATTTCACTTAATAGTGGTGTGTATGCAGATTTGGTGTCTGTGTTTTCCATTGAGAATACGCACCATGTGCACCTGACGCTGTCTGAAAGTTGATTGGATAGCAAAGTTACTTCTATTCTTAGGTTTCCATTTAACCTTCCATCTGTTGTTACTGCGTCAGTGAAGTTATATAGTTTTGTACTCCATTGCTCTTGGGTTTCTTTATACCTATGCAAAGATTTTTTTAGAACCAATGCAGAAATAGATTGAATGTCAGATTGTGACAATCCCTTGCTTGGTGGAAGGTCGTTGCCAACCAGAACTTCCTTCTTGCCACTTTCCATGAAGCTTTTGAGTTTAGCAGTCTCAGATTTCACCTCTTCAGTAGAGCGCTTAAAGCTGTGTCTGAGCAAGCCTGGTCGTAAGTTCGTAAGCTTTAGAAGTTCTTTTAGTTCGTTACCACTTGGATATTGCTTGAGGAATTCATTGATAGTTATGATGCGCTGAACCCGATAGCTTATATCCTCAATGGTTGCTGATTGCGAATTAAAAATACTATTAACAATTTCAATGTAGTCGTGGGATTCACTGCTAAAAGACTCGTACAACTCGCTTTTGAGTTGTTCAAAGATTTCTTTATCAGCTTTTTGGAATACCGTGGAGTTTGACTCAACATCAGTAATAGCAACTTTTTTCTTCACTGAAGGCGTCTCAGTCGCTGTATTAACGTAATTTTCGTTTTGTTTGACGTAGAACCTAACGGTGTTCTTTTGTTTGTCAGGCAATCCTTCAGGAAGCATTAGGCAGTCAACGTGGATGTTTGTATTCTGATTAATATCATTTAGGGCTTCAATCAACACAAGACGTTTAAAGTTTCTGGCATCAGAGTGCATCTCTTTTACACGATTGCCTAGCGGGTCGAAGTATTGGAGTGAGCCTTTGACATTTTCAGGCGAATGGTGCTCGTTAGGGGTAAGGCAAAGTTTCTGCTTGATATCATCAATTTGAAAGCTGGCCTCACCTCCATCGCATTTCAATACAGCATGGAGTAGCATGTAGAGTGTCATTGACTCTCTACTGTGTAGGTTCTTGACGCAATCATATGTGTACTGATGGAAACGATCTTTAAACCCTAGCGCCTTGCTTGCATCCAAAAAGTTCGTAAGTTTTGAGCAAAGCGTTATGGATATCGAGCAAGATCCACCGTCAACCGATATTTCCTCAAACCATGGTTGAGATTTGATGGTCGTTCTAAGTCCTTTCTCTTTGACCTCAGGAATCATCATAGATTTAGCTAGAGATTTAATCTTGGAGTTTCTATGATATTTAGTGAGGTTTGCCTTACCCGTTTCCATCCCTAAGTGGGCGCACAGTAGTTTTGTAGGGAAAACTACTGTTGAGAACTTGTCACCGTCACATTCAGAGTAAGCTATGACCAGTTCTAAAAACTTGAGTTGTACGGGCTTTAATTTGAACTGAGCATAATACTCGATCATGTCCCGCGCTTTAGTAATCTGTCTCGCTCGCTCGTTTATTTCATCTATTTTTTGAGTTTTGAGATTCATGACAACGCTCCAATACACACATTGTGCGTGATCATAATCGATCCATGATTTCCAAACTTCATTAAAGTTTATTTTAATGAAAAAATTTTCTAACTAGAAAATACCAGATGTCTAATCGCTAAAATCTGGTAAGTGTGCTTGAGAGTCGCTGTTTATTTGGGATGTATTGATATTTTGGAAAGGGCACATTGTCTAACTAGGTATTACCCAGTTAGATCTTTTGTAACTGAAAATTACCTATTTTTGTTCTAATCCCCGCAATTTCATAGAGATAGCGACAAGTTGGCTTTGGTAATTTTGAGTTAGTATATAACTGGAAATTACCAAAACTATATAACCAAATAATACCCTTGTTTTCTCAATAAAATCAGTTGTATGGAAAGGAAAGGGTTCACTAGTCACTATAACTGAATTTTACCCATATAACTGAAAAATACCCTAATTACCCCATAAAAATCAAATCACTGGTAATAATGTGGGAAAAAATGTGGGTTTCCTCTAGAGATCTATATAGATCATAGATAAAGAAAGAGAGATCATTTTTTGTTGACACAAAATGATAAAAAGCATTAACATGCCTGTATGCGGTATAATGCTCCCAATGCGTCCTTGATAAGCATTAATCTGATATTGAATAAAGTGAGAAAAGTTTCCCACTTTATTAGTTACCTTGCGAATAACTCTTAAAGAAATTTTTCTTATCAATGTTTTATATTTCAGTTCTCTTCTTAAGTTGTAAAGTGAGAACTTTTTCCCAGATTAACGATGGTAGTATTTTAACTTCGGGTGGTAGTCACACTGTTGTGTTGTAGTTTTATAATATTGCCTAATAAATGAATATTTCATTAACTTAAATAGATTTTCAAAGATTGTCTTATCTTTAATACGTTATGCACAACAAACTGAGAAGATATTCCCACTTTTCTCTTCAAATTGGTTGAATTGCTTGCTCTTTACTCTGTATTGTTAACATCTTATGAGACGGAAATGAGAAATATTTCCCACTTTACATTGTTTGTCGCGTTTTTAGGTTTTGTTAGAGTTATTTTCTGGCCTTCGAATGAGGTAGTTGTATCAGGTGTTGCAGGTTTGTATGTGAGGACGGTGTTTAACTGCTCGTGGTGATAGTGACATTTTGTCAGAAAGTTTTCTGATAGCGGTGCTGTGAGTTGTTCCTCATTAGTAAAAAGCTTAAAAAATATGATGTGGTGACTTTTAAATATTTATGGAATGGGTTTGTGTGGGAAAAACTTCTCACTTTTTGTATAAGGAGGTGCTGCAATATGGATGAAGAGGTTCCTAACTCTTTAATGAAGCAGTGTATTAACAATGGTGCGGTAAAATTAGCCAGTTAGAAAGAGTGTGTATTTTTATATAAGTAGTTGAATTTACGCAAAAATAGGCGGGTATTTTTCAGTTATATGTTGGGTTTGCGTAAACTAATGAAATAGCTAGGGATAATTCTGTTGATATCCCTAGCTATTAATGCTAGCTATTTAGTAGGTCAGTCAGTTCATCTTCAAAAAATGTTGGTTTGGCCTCAATCTTTTCTTGTAATTGCTTGTGGGTCTGGTTGTCGGGATTGAAGTGAAAGATAATCTTTACTCCTTGGCTCGCCATGATTTCTTCTGTTAAGACGGTTCGGCCTACTTTTTTATTGTTTTTTTCCTGTTTCGGCTTTTCAACCTTAGGTGATTCTATAGACCCTACATGTTGGGTAAGTTGGCTTTTTAAAGCATTTAAAGCTAATGCTTTCTCTTTAGGTGAATTGCCTAGTTGTTCGTGTAATTGTGGGTGACTGCTCTCTAGAGCAGTCAGAATGATAGCAGACTCCTCGTCTATGTCGCTGTAGTCCGTGGGCGAGATAGATGCTTTCTGACTATCCTGTAAAGGGAATGTGCTCTTTAGGTAGTTTGTGCATTCGCGGTTAACGATACGCTTCTTATCGGCGGATGAAAGTTCTGGTGAATCGTAATCAACACCGTGATTAATTACTACCTCGTCGAGATATGACTTGAGGTGTTTAGCTAAGCCTTTCATGCTTAGTCTCGCATCTTTAGCATTAGTTCGAAGGTAGATCTCTTTTATTGAAGTTGTGTTTAGGTAAAGGGTGTGAGCACCTAGTGTCTTTGACAGTAAGCCGAGTTCGTGAGAATAGGTTAATGATTTTCTAAGCGAGTCTCGACTTTTACCTGTCAACATAGAAAGGCGGCTATACGCCCATCCTTCCGCCTTCTGATGGCGTGATTTTTCTACCCTTCCAGATGAAAATTCGTCCTTCAATGATTCAAATAACTGGCTTAGCTGAATTAGTCGGTCAACTTCGCAGAGATCTGTTCTGTCGTTATTCTCTCTAAATCTAGATGCTAGAAAGTTGCAATCTGAATCACCAATTTGAAGTTCAAAACCATAGAGGTTAATTTGATCTCCTTGGTATTCGTCAAATCCATTATCTAGTAGCCATTTTACAGAGCGGAATCGCGTTTCACCGAATATTAATTGGATTGTCCCATCGAGTTTTCTGTACGAGACAGGGATCTCGTTACCTTTCGTTTGATAGATACTAACAATTCGCATGGCGAACTCATTGTCGATAGGATCGCTTATCGTGTCAATGTCGCCGCTTCTTAAGGCTGTGAGTTGTGTTTTCAGCCATTGTTGAGTAGTCTGGGAAAGCTCGAAATATCCACTGCTTCTGTTATGGGCGAAGTGTAACTGAAGCTTTTTAATGTTCAGTGTTTCTAGTTCACCGTTGCGTAACCTTTCGAGTTCTTTTTCAAGCTCTGCGATAGAGATCTTTCCATTAGCAACTTCTTTTAGAAGTTTTTCATTTGTTGCTTTGTTGTCCTGAAGAGCTTTTTGAGTATCACTTAGTTCATCAGTTAGGTTCTTTTCAGCGCTCTCTATGGATTGAGATAAGCTATTTTGCCGCTTATTACCTTCAGCGTCAGCGTTATCTTCAACCATTGATAGGTGTGGTAGTATTGTTGCAGTTTCGACTGCTTGCTCTATATCAGAACTGTTGTTCATTGTATTCCCCAAGATCATTTAATAGTTGTTTAATTTCAGCCCCAAACTCAATGAAAGCTTGTTCGCACCTGGCGTGAGTAGTTTTAGTAACATTATGTTTTTTGAGGCCGTTGTCATCCTTGGCAGTAACATCGACTTCAAAAATGGGCATGAATTTGTTCGCCGCCTCTTTAATTGCGTCAGAGCGCAATATGATGCTATCTAGCAGGTAGTGGGAGAGATACTTTTGTAATATTGTTCTTACAAAAGTATCTTTAGCAGCGATACCCTTGTCTTTTGCTGTAATTTTGTTGAGCAAATGAATGATTTCATCGACAGGCTTTATTTGTTTATCAAGTGCGCCTCTTTCATAGTTTGAAATGAGTATGCGCGGAACAAAGTATGGAAGTCTAGATTTTACAAGAAGTTTGCGTCGAACAAGGTCATCAACAGCAACGTGCATATGGCTAACATATTGGTAGAAGGATGAAACATCCGACATAGACGCAAGTACAGGCATCAGCAAAACGTCAGCTGCAAATAACGCGCTAAGATTCAATGCGTTAATGTTCGGTGAGCTATCTATCACGACTATGTCGGTATTTTCAAAATCATTTATTCTGTTTCGAAATCTATCCCAGTAAAACTCTTTGTTTTTCTCGGTTGTATCAAGGCTCATTTCAATATTAATGGTATCAAGCATGACACAAGATGGGATAAGTTTAAGGTTGTTCCACGCCGTTGGGATTTGGATGTCTTCTAGTGGGCGTTTGTAAGTGTCATCTCTCGCGCTAAGTAGTGAGTATATGGTGTCTTCTAGGCGCAGAGAATCAAGTCCACGTACATCTTTTTCAGGAAATGATATAGGGCTTCCTCTCCATAGTTGTTCAGTCCCTGTGCCTTGAGGATCGATATCAATAAAAGTGACACGATAGCCAGACAGGGCAAGGTATACAGCCAAGTTAACAGCTGAAGTGGTTTTGCCGACACCTCCCTTGTATTGAGAAACAGCAATCACCTTAGGCCTTCCATTTGTAGGAGGGGGCAAGCAATTTCTCATTTCCATGTTGTGGAATAGCTCTTCTTGGCTGAACTTGATCTTTTGCTTTTCGATGTATGCTGAAGAAATAAGCTCACCAGTCTGAACGAGTTCTCTAACTCGTTTAGTGGAGAGGTTTAGAAGATGTGCTTGAAACTCAAGGCTAAACAACCTGGATACGACTCGATTACTATCGGGTTCTTCATTTTTTATCTGAGAGGCACGCACTATTCCTCTGAGCTTCTTGCCTATTTCATCGAAGTAGTCTAAAGCATTTATTATTGAAGTTCTTTTGTTCAAAATGACAACCTAAAAATTCTGCATTTTCATTATAAATAAAGTGTAAGTTTTTTAAACACTTTTCTGGATGAAAATGTGAAATTATCTGGGAAAAAGTGAGAAAAGGCGTATTTTTTGAAAGTGTGAGCTATAAGGGGACAAAAAGTTGCATAATCATTTTTATGTGTAATTCCTTCAAATACTAAAATTGAGTGATTACGTTAAATGTGAGTGACCTATGGAATCCAATAAGCAGCAAGAAGTTGATGAAACCGTTGAATTGCTGAAGCGGAATAGTGAGGCGCTGCCGGATGATGACTTCCCTGGGGAAGACTATGCAGCGTCATTGAGGGATGAAAGTTCTTCAAAAAAAACCACTGAAAATACCGCATCAGTGCCTGAAATCGTATTTGAAACAAGTGATCTTCTGAAAAGAATAGTCCTTGTTTTCACTAGCGTCACAATATGTGGCCTTATTGGTGTTTTCCTCATGATTAAGTTCATGATGACACCACCTGAGAAAGAGCCTGGTGACTTGGGGCTTAAGAATGTAATGGCTGAGTTGGTGGAAATCAAGCCAGTCGTTATGAATCTGAAATCTGAGCTTGCCTCACTTAAGGGTGAGTTGTCTCAAAAGCCTACAGGTAACGTCGGTAACGGTGCGTTGCAGGTGAAGCTGTTAAGTATTGAAGCAAAAATCGAAAGTGTTCAAAAATCGATACAAGATCTTGATGGTTCACTTGCAAATCACAGAACTAATGCTGCCGCTCAGTTTACGAAACTCCAAGAGGAAACTCGCGGTGTAATTGCTGAGTTCGAAAATTTTCAAACCAAACCAGCGTCGGTTGATGTTGAGCCATCTGTTCCTGAGTCAAAAGGGTACAGATACAAATTTAAACGCGTTAATGAAAACAACTAATAAGGGTGTGTAATGTATAAAATCCTGAGTGTAATTTTAGCAGCAGTCATTATGACAGGTTGCTCAGTAAGAGCTGATTTTGTTCCAAACGCAGCCTTTGATCAAGAAACCGAGATAACTGCTGTAGGTCTTGGTGTATTGCCTGATGATGAAGATATGCCAATTGAACAACGTCACATGTTGGCTGTTAAAGCTAGTGAGTATGATGCTTACAGAGTTCTTGCTAGCAAAATCTACGGTGTTAATGTTTCTTCGAAAGTGACGATTCAATCTCTTGCAACCGAAAACGATTCATTTAAAGCACAAGTGGAAGGTCTAATTCAGATGGCCGAGAAGGTCGAAACAACGCCTGTTATGAATGGTTACGCGTACGAAACAACGATGAAAGTACGCATGACTCCCGAGTTCCGAAACTACGTGCTTACAGAAGTAGAAAACAGGAACTAAGATGAAAATCAGAAATGGCCTATTGATATTTATCACATGCTTTGCAGCGAGCAAATCGTTCGCTGTAGAAGAGGCATTGAAACCCGAGCCGTTAAGGGACAGGTTGATTAATATTGAGAAAACGTTTGTCGAACATAAACGTAGAATGGACAATCAGGATAAAGAGGTGGCGTCCCTAATAATGCGAATTCGTCATCTGGAGCAGTTGGTATATGAGCAAGGGCCTATTATCCTTGATAAAGAACCAGGCTCTGATTCTGATGTAAGTAGAAATAAAAAGAAAGTGAAGCCCTACAGGTTTTACTAATAGAAAGACCCGTCTGGGTCTTTTTTTTGCTTGGACATCCGTTAAATTGTTTGATTTGATGGAGGTGAAATGGTCACTATAGAGAATTTAACTGAGTTCACCAGGTTGGTGCATGATAGGGCTTCGTGCTGCCTAAGTCATTTGCAATCAGGGTGGGATTTTAAAGGGATTTCCGAATTGGAGGATATTCCAGTAGAGCAATGTCTAGTCGCTTCACTGGGGCAAGAGTTATCCTTTGATGAGCAGATAAAGTTAGGTGTAGCGTCTTGGTTCGGTTATGAAACATACGATGAATTACGTGAAACACTTAGGCATGTAGACGGCCTCATGGCTCCATCATCAAAGTTTTCAGACTTTGCTTCTATGGTTATGTCTTTCTCATGCCTTAATGCCTTCAGGGGGCTTCCCAAGCGTTTTTTCGAAGAGATGTTCAAGGAAATTAGAGGGTGGTATTGTTTGCCACAATATGTGGATGCTGGGCAGGTATTTCAAAACACGATTCTGCATGAGTCTCGAAATGTTTCCGGTGTGTATAGGCTCTCATTTGAATGTCCCAAGACGAATTTATGGGTAACCAGGTATATAACGCGACTGGTAGAAGTGGAGCGGGATAGTGTATTTCCCTCTAAGTTATCGGGCATTATTGATGCGAAGGTAGGCACTGGCTTTGTTAGGCTGGCCGTAATAAATAATAGCCTTTGCTATGCTGAGTCAGCTGAAAACTCCTCCAATAGGCTATGGTTCTCTTGCGGAAGTGATGTGCTTCAAAAATTAAGGAAGATTTGTGAATAAAAAGACCATTGCAGAGAAAATAATCTCAAGATTCGAATCTAGCGGGTTGAAAATCATTTATGACACATCAACGTTAGGCTATATACATTTTTCAGTTGATGGGATTTCGAGTTGGTTGTCTGTTTCTTCAAGAACAGGGATCAAAGAAGGGGTTATTCGTTTGGCGGAATTTGTGACTGCCGATAGTAAAAGAAAAAATAAATATTGTGTCAAACTCATATCAGACTCCAAGCGCTGACATGTGAAAAGTAAGAATTCTTAGCTTGTTGTTATGATGCTGAAAATAAGTTGCCCCTGAACAGATCGGATTGACAAATTGTTGGCGCTCAGGGGCTATTGTGCTTATTTCAAAACTATTCGTAAGTAAGGTTGGAGTTAGTCATAGCCTTAAGAGCATCAGTGTTCAACTTTTTAAGTGCGGTAATGCTTGCGCTAATGACATTGAGGTTACGCTCAAGTTCGATGAGAGTGCTTTTATTTTCCTGAACTTCTGTTTCGGAAAGTTCACCCAGGGCTTCTAGAGCTGTGTGGATGGCTAGCATTCTGCTTTCCAGTGCGGCATGATCATTTTTTGCAATGAGGTCTTTAACCTCATTGCAATATTCAATTATTTCTTTGAGTTTCTTATCCATCGAGGTCAGTGATAGCTTTAGCGATGCCCTCAAGATTAAACTCATAAGAGCCATTTTCAATTTTTTCTTTAAGCTCTTCAACACGCGCCACATTGATGAATGACGTTTCACCTTTAGCAGTGTGAGCTAAGTCTATCGAATCAGAAACGCTGTTTTTAGGGGCGTCCTGAGTATTTTGTTTTTCTTTAGCCCCCTTAGCTCTTAAATCTACAAATTGAGAAGGGGTGCTAACTCTTTTGATATCCATGTGAGATCCAAAGTAATTAGTTAGTGTAATAGCATAATCGACATTCATTCGATTATCTTAACAGTGATTGAGCTGTTATGGCGAATGACCACACCCATTTTGTTGCTTCCATCAAAAATTTCTATGGTGTCACCGACGTATCCATCTTCAAGTGCTTTCACTATTTTGCTGATTGTAAAGCCTGCTCCTTGTTCACGTATCTCTACACTTTCTCCTGCTTCGATATCAGGTAGGTAGTCAGTAACCCTTTCGTCGATAATTGTTCCTTCTCGTATGGATCTGTCCGCCTGTAATTTTTTTGTGTAGTCAGGAAGGCTAGTTGTCATGCTGATCGCCTGTCTTTGGATAGCAGCGTTGTAAGGTGTTATCTCGTCCCCTCTATCAATAGGTGTCGTAGCAACTAAAGTATCTCTTAAAACGCCATAACTAAGTACAGTTGAACTTGAAATACCTTTGCAGGTTAACGTTAGTAAAACAGAGCCTCGGTTATATTTGTCAATTTCTATATCAGGTACGTTGCATAACCTCTGATTTTCGAGCCGCCGCCTGTTACTCGTATCATTAATTAAACCATAGTCTCCTCCTGTCTCATTTTGAATGAGTTGATCGATCCTGACCCACGTGTCAGGGGCAGCAATTACATGTTGCGAGACTATTAACGATATGACTACGAGAATTTTAAGATGAATCATTCCAGTCCTATAGGCAACAACCAGTTAGAGTTGCTTCTTTTTACTTTAGGTGACTCCCAAGTGTATGGGATAAATGTTTTCAAAACACGCGAAATTATGGAGTTGCCCGAAGTTAATGAGGTGCCAAAAAGCGATCCTCGAATAGTTGGGATTGTGGATTACCGTGATGTTCCAACAACCATTATCGACTTGAATCGAAGTTTGGATAAGAAGAACACTATTGATGAGTCCGAAGGCACTCATGTCGTTTATACGTCCTTTAACTCCAGATCGCAGGGTTTTTTGGTTGATAAGGTCGTCAGGATTGTAAGGCTAGATTGGCAGGAGGTGCACCCTCCACCATTGGCTGATGCATCAGAGTGTTACCTAACTGGCGTTACCAAAATTGACGGTAAGCTAATTGAGATCATTGACGTTGAGAAAATTTTAGAAGATGTCACGGGGGGCAGCATTGAAGGTCGCCTAAGCGCTCGGCCAGCGCCTGTGCTAAAAGATGTCGGCTCAAGAGCTAAAGTCATGATCGTTGATGATAGTGCTATGGCAAGGAACAAGACCCGCCAAATAATTGAGTCGTTAGGTATTCAGGTTGAGACCTGCAATAACGGATACGAAGCACTCCAGACTCTCAAACAAATTGCTAAAGAAGCATCTCTTCGAGGAAACAGGATCGAAGATGAAATTCTTTTATGCATAACAGATATAGAGATGCCTCAGTTAGATGGCCTCGCGTTCCTTGATCAGGTTAGAAGTGATCAAGACCTCAAAAATCTTCACATCATCATTCAATCATCTATAGAGCGTGGTTTTAGAAATTCTGGCTCCGGCTCAGGGATGGCAAATGGTGACATCGTTAAATGGGATGAAACCAAACTTATTGAGCAAGTTGAAAAAAGGATAAGCGAACTATGAAAATGATCAGAAAGGCTATTATTGCCGCAGTAATTTTATCTGGTGCGGCGCAAGCCAATGTGTATGTGACTGGAAAGGCACCGTTAACACTTGGTGAAGATGCTGCCCGAGTTGAGGCTATAAAGCAGGCTTTAGTCGATGCGAGTTACAGAAAAAATGCGTACGTTTCTTCAAAGACTGAAATCGAAAATTTAGAAATTAAAGAAACAGCTTCGGTGATTAAGACATCAACTGTTATCAAAGATTATACCGTCTCTGATGAATATGACTGTGGGATGTTCTACTGCGTTGAATTGAAAGTTACATATGGTGATAAACCTAAACTTGAAGACGATATAGACGGTTCAAGTTTGTTCTTCGACATTCAAACTAATACAGCAACTGGTGTTGACAATATATCTCTGTTTGAAGGGCTTTCGCAGAAAATAAAGACTTCAATTAACGGTGTCGATGGGACAAAAATTGTAGATTCTGTTGATCTGGCGGATTACAAGGTTGATCTGCTTGTAGGCTTTGAAGATGCAGACCAGGGTATGCTCTCATTTATGCTCGAACCAAAGCAAAAGGTTACTGTTTGGATAGGTCTTAGTAACAAAATTGCAGAAGTCTCGAAAACTATTGAGGTGGAAAACTATCTCAACTCTGAATCAGAGTCAGAAGATCTATACGATGGTGCCCAGCAAGTAAAGTCTGCGATTTTAGCTCTCATTAAGCAACTTCCATCTGAAAATACGTTTGTTGTTTCAAATATCGAAGGCAACAAAGTCTTTATCAAGTCAACTGAGCAAACAATTGGCTCATATTACCAAGTTATCTTTGAAGATTTGAAAACAGGTACAGATGTTGTTGTGCCTGGGATGGTTTCGAGTGTCTACCTAGACGACGTAATTATTCAGCTTGAAGAAGTTCCACCAGCTTCTTATCGCTTAAAGCGACTTTCAAAAATTACGAAGTAGCATAATAACGATATTTGAAATTTTATTAATTGGTGCAGCATATGAGCGAAACATTCGGCATACATGAGAAAGCATTGCTTTTGCACGCTAAGCGTACAGGGCTTATAGCTGAAAATTTAGCAAACACGAATACTCCTGGGTACAAGGCTAAAGATTTAGATTTTAGGAGTGTTTTAAAGGGGCAGTCTAGTCAGTTGGCGCTTAATAAAACGTCTAAAGGGCATATCCATTTAGAGCGTTCTGTGGGTGAGAAATATGTTAACCCGCTAGGGCCAACACTTGACGGCAACACAGTAGACGCTGAAGCGCAAAAGCTAAAACTTGTGGATGCGCAAAACAGATATAACGCGAGTCTACTGTTTCTGAATGGGGCGATCACGTCTCGTTTGCAAGTAATTAAAGGTGAATGATTTTGAGTCTTGAAAAAGCATTAGCGCATTCGAAAGCGGGGATGTTAGCAGAGTCTGTGAGACTGAATACCGTCGCAAGTAATATCGCGTCTGCAAATGCTGAGTCAACAAACGCCAACGATGCTTATAAAGCTAAAAAAGTGGTCTTTTCACGTGTCATGAATAGAACTACTGGGATTATGGAGCTTAAGGCAGTTGGTGTTCAAGAAAGTCAGGCTCAACATAAGGTTCGCTTCGATCCAGGGCATCCAATGGCTGATGAAAATGGGTATGTTTACGGTAGTAACGTTAACACCATTGAGGAAATGACTGACATGCAATCTGCAACTAAATCCTATGAGACTAATGCTCTTGTAGTGGGATCAATTAAGCAGATGATGAACAAAACTTTGCAATTAGGTAAGTAATGATAGATTCGATTTCTACGTCCACACAAAGCACTCAAACAAGTAACACTTCAGGGAGTTCTGACCTGGATCAGTCAGCTTTCTTGCGTCTTATGACAGCAGAGCTACAAAACCAAGACCCTGATTCACCAATGGATTCTCAGGCTATGTTAGACCAGTTTGCGACATTAAGTAATGTGCAAGCTATATCTGGATTAAATACGATGTTTAGCAACTATCTTTCTTCTCAAGATAGTAAATCAACGTTTACCGCCTCGAACATGATCGGTAAAGAAGTATCGGTGATTTCCGGTAATTACAGTGATGTGCAAGGCGAATTGAAAGGGGCTATTGAACCACCAGCAGGTGTTAGTGAGGTTACAGTCTCTGTCAGAGATAAATTAGGCCAGATTATTGATAAACAGGTAATCGATACGTCAGGTACTGATGTTTCTTTTCCTTTTGAATTTAGTGGAGTGGGTTCGGGAGACCTTTCGGTTGAAGCGACTTACTCAGACGGAGGTGTAGAGCAATCAGTTGATGTTGTTCAGCCTTCAAAGGTTAAAAGTGTTCGTTTTGAAGACGGCCAAACGCTACTTCAGCTTGCATCAGGCAAGTTTGCGACGCTTGATGATATTCGAACAATAACTGGATAATAGAGGTATTTCATGTCTGGAGCTAATTCCGTAGCGCTTACAGGGCTTTTAAACTCATCAAACGCTCTAAATGGCGTTGCAAATAATATTGCAAACGCAGAGACCGTAGGTTTCAAAAAGAAAACATCTTCCTTTGCAAACCTAGTAGGTGGTTCGCAGTTTGGTTCAGGAACTACGATTGCTGATGTTCGTACCGACTTCACGCAGGGTGGCCGTAAAACATCAGGTCGTGTTTTGGACATGATGATTGATGGAAATGGCTATTTCATGGTGTCAGCGCAAGGTTCTCAGCAAACAACATATACTCGTAATGGTGAGTTTAGTCTTGATGATCAGGGTAACCTAGTAAACATTCAGGGGTTGCGTGTTCAGGGCTTTCAGCAGAATGCATCCGGCCAATACCCACTGAACCCTACAGACATTCAAATCCCACGGAACTTTAACACCCCGCAAGTAACTAGTACGGTTAATGCGGACATCAATCTAATGGCTGGTGGGTCTAACTTCTCAACGTCTGTAAGTGTGTATGACTCATTAGGTGCAGAAAATACGGCGGATATCTCATTTTCACCTACAGGTACGGCTAATCAGTGGGATGTTTCTTATACCATTGATGGTGCGACTTATGGGCCAAACACGGTTGACTTTACTCCGACGGGTACGATAGTTGGTGCACCTGTTCATACTGTGAATATTCCTGGCTTTGCTAATGGTGCAGCGGCTCAGGCCGTTGACTTCGACCTTTCAGCTATGACTCAGTTCGATGGCTCAAATAAGGTAAATGGGCTAGTTAGCGATGGTTACGGTATCGGTTCTCTAGAGGGAATTGAAGTAAGCGGAGATGGTATTATCAACGCTCGCTACAGTAACGGACAGTCTCTTCAGGATTACCGTATTGGACTTGTAACATTCCCAAATGAAGACGGCCTCTCTGATGTTGGTCAGGGTAACTTTGTTGCGGGTGTGGATGCAGGTGCGCGTTCGTTGTCTTTTGCTGGTCAAAATGGACTTGGTAATGTTGTATCAAGTGCTCTAGAAGGTTCGAATGTTGATCTAACTACAGAGTTGGTTGACCTTATTCAGTACCAAAAGGCGTATCGTGCAAATGCTAAAACCATCACGACGTCTAATCAGTTGACTGAGACTACTTTGAATCTTGACCGCTAATGGGTTTTAGATATGGATAAAGCGCTTTACACAGCGATGACAGCGGCCAAAGAAACTGAATTCCGCAAGTCAGTAAATGCTAATAATATTGCAAATGCATCAACGGATGGTTTTAAGAAAGCTGTTGTTGCTACCAAAGCGCTAGAAGCCCACGGAGTTGGGCATAAAAGCCGTTCTTATGCGATGACACATAAAGCGGGGATTGATAGTTCCGAAGGTGCTATCAAATTCACGCAGAATAAAAACGACATGACTGTAAGAGGGGATGATTGGTTCGTTCTCGATGACGGGGATGGTCAATATCTTTCAAAGAACATTAGTTACACGTTAAACCCGTTTGGCGAAATGGTGACTATGAACGGCTCAAAAATTCAGACGTCACAGGGTGGAGTTCTAGTTCCAGAGAGTGCTTCTGTGGAGGTGTCTAGCAATGGCGATATATTCTTTAAAATGCCTCAGCAGGCTCAATTGGTGAATGTTGGGCAGATTGAGGTCGTCACTGCAAAATCTTCAGAAATCCAGAAGAATGCGAAAGGACAGGTTGTTTCACCAAATGCAACTCGTTCCGTATTTCCTCAAATAGTGACTGGTGCCCTTCAACAATCAAATGTAAGTCAAGTGACATTGGCTATGGAGAGCATGAACCTGTCAAACCAATTTCAGATGAATATGAAAGTGTATAAGTCAGTTGAGTCAATGGCTGATAGCACTAACAGATTAATAGGTAACTAAGATGCTTCAATCGCTTTATACAGCTACTACAGGACTGGATGCTCAGCAAAAACAGCTAGGGACTATAGCTAATAATATCTCGAACGTGAATACCACGGGTTTTAAAAAATCTAGACTCAATTTTGAAAACTTGCTCCATCAGCATGTGAGAAGGCCAGGTGTTGAAGTTGGCGATTCAAGATTGCCATCTGGATTGTCGATAGGAACAGGTGTTCGTGTTCAGTCTTCACAAGAAATTCACTCACAAGGTGGTTTGAAGCAAACTGATGGGCAACTTGATTTGGCTATTAATGGTGATGGTTTCTTCCAAGTTATCACGCCAGCTGGCGAAACAGCTTATACTCGCGCAGGTAACTTTCAAGTAGATGGCGACGGTAACCTTGTTACAGGAAAGGGTTATCTAGTTGAACCACAGATTGCAATTCCAGAAGACGCCGTAGCTATTGAGATTTCTGAGCAAGGTGTAGTTTCAGCACGATTGCCAAATCAAGCTGCATTACAACAGGTAGGTAACCTTGAGTTAGCGAAATTTATAAATCCTGCTGGCTTAGAGAATGTCGGTGGCAATATGTATGTTGAAACTGATGCTAGTGGCGTTCCCGTTGTATCACAACCTGGGTTAGATGGTGTTGGCTCACTTCTTCAAGGTCAACTAGAAACTTCGAATGTTAATGTAGCGGAAGAAATGGTCGCTATGATCGAAACTCAAAGAGCTTATGAGATGGCCTCTAAGGTTGTGTCTTCAAGTGGTGAAATGGTTAGAAACCTAAACGAAATTATACGCTAAGGAATTCTTTGTGAGATATCTGGCAATAGTAGGTTTAATGATGGTTAGCGGGTGTAGTAGCACGATGCCGCAAAGAATGGACATAGATGATTACGAGCCGGAATATCTCCAATATCAGGAAGCTCCTCGCCAGAATGGTTCCATCTTCAAACAGAATGTGAAATTGAATCCATTTGGTGAGGCGACAGCTTCTAGTGTTGGCGATGTTATAACAATAATTCTTGCTGAAAATATGCAGGCGTCTAAACAGGCCTCTTCAAACTCAGCGAAGTCCACTGAGGCTTCAGTAGATCCGCTTTCTGTTATGGGCGGTGTTGTTACGACAGGCGGTCTTGGTGGTACAGACTTATCGGTGAGCATGGGGAGCGATAACAGTTTTTCTGGTTCAGGTGGTGCTTCTCAATCTAATAATATGTTTGGAACTATTACGGTTACAGTAAATCGTGTGTTGCCTAATGGAAACCTATGGGTCAAGGGCGAGAAGTGGATTAATATTAATTCTGGTGAAGAGTTGGTGAAGTTCTCAGGTGTCGTTAGGCCGCGTGATATTAACCCAGACAACCAGGTGCAGAGTTCGCAGGTAGCAGATGCTCGAATAGTATACTCTGGAGAAGGTTTTATAAAAGAATCTTCAGATCCTGGTTTGCTATATAAATTATTGAACAACTCATGGTGGCCGTTTTGAGAAATTTATTAGCACTATGTTTTATTAGTTTCCTGAGTGTTCTAACGAACTCAACTACTATCGGTGACCTTGTTTCGATTGATGGTATTAGAAATAACCAATTAACAGGTGTAGGTTTGGTTGTAGGGCTTGATGGGACAGGTGACAAGAGTCTATTTACGCAAGAAACATTGAGAACTTACCTGCTAAATAATGACATTCGACTGCCTGATAATATGCGGGTGAACTCTAAAAACGTTGCAGCTGTAACAGTGACTGCTGATTTGCCTTCTTTCGCTTCTGTTGGTCAAGGTATTGACGTTACTGTTTCTTCAATAGGAGACGCTAAGTCTCTTCGGGGAGGAACATTGATCATGACGCCTCTGAAAGGTGCTGACGAGCAAGTGTACGCTTTAGCCCAAGGTAATCTAATTGTTGGTGGATTGGACGAATCGGGAGCTGATGGTTCAAGTATATCAATCAACATAAGTAGTGTTGGGCGGATTCCCTCTGGTGCCACTGTGGAAGTTCCGTTTGAAGGCGACCTCGTTCGTGAAGGAATGATAACTTTGAACCTCAAACGCCCTTCTTTTGCTTTGTCACAAAGAGTTCGTTCGGCTATTAACACTGAGTTTGGTTACCCAGTTGCGCACTCGACAAATCATTCTACATTGAAAGTTAGAGCACCAGATCAACAGTCACAAGTGGTAGATTTTGTAGGAAAAATACAGTCACTGTGGGTTGATGAGCCAAAAGATGAGGCGAAGGTAACTGTAAATTCACGGACGGGGACAGTGATAATTACCGAAACAGTAATGGTTTCGCCTGTGGCGATAACCCATGGTGGTATCACGCTGGAGGTTGAAGAGAATCCCGAAGTCGGTTTGCTTAATGACGAGGTAGAGGAAGACTCTGAAGTTCAGGTTACTGAGGAAAAGAATCGTGTCTACGCCTTCGACAAAGGGGCGAACTTGAAAGATATAGTGAATAGCTTTAATGAAATGGGGCTTGCTCCGTCAGACTTAGTTGCTATTCTCGAAGCGCTTAAATCTAGCGGGTCACTAAAGGCAGATTTAGTCATAATATAATGTCTGCAATCGATCCATCAATAACAAAGCACATGACGCCTGCCACAAATTCAAGTCAGAAGATGGAGCAGGCTGCTGTCAAGTTTGAGCAATTTTTTATAAAAAATATGCTCGATAATGCCCAAAATTCTATGCCTGGGGACGGTTTGCTTGGCGACAATGAGCAACGTCGTCTTATGCAGGGTCTCCATAATCAAGCCATATCCGAACAACTAGCTACTTCAAAAAGTTTTGGAATAGCCGACTTGCTTATACAGCAAGCAAAATTGAACAAGTAAATCACTTCTTTTATCAAAAGGTTTCTTAATGGATATGCTACGCATAGGCTTATCAAGCCTGTTAACCACACAGCATTCGATGTCAGTATCGTCAAACAACATCGCAAACAGTAACACCGAAGGGTATGCCCGACAAAAATTGGTCGTAGGTCAGCCTTCATCAATTAATATTGGTGGTGTCTACTATGGGCAGGGGGTCTACGCATCTGATGTAAAGCGTATAGGTAGCGAATATCTTGAAACCTCATTACGCAACTCTAAAGCAAGTCATCAGTTTTATGAGTCGTATTATGACCTTGGTGTAGAGATAGATAAGATGCTGTCTGATCAAGATACTGGCCTTGATAAAACATTCCAAACTCTTTTTACTTCTCTTGGTGATTTGGCAAACAACCCAACTTCTGAGGCGACTCGCGGAGTTGTTTTGGATTCGTTTGATGCATTAGGTGGTAAATTCGGAAGTATAGCCAACGTAATTCAGCTAAGCAGGGATACTGTTGATAGTGACCTGGTAGCATTCACAGACAGACTGAATTCACTTGCGAGCGATCTTGTAAGCATAAATGAGGGGTTAAAAGACTCTAAAGCTAAAACAGGTGAATTTGCAGCGCAGTTAGTAGATGAACGTTATCGGGTTCTGTCAGATATGTCCGAGCTTGCTGATATGCAAGTATTCTATGATGAAGATGGAATGGCGTCTGTTTATCTTGGCGATGGCATGGCGTTAGTAGCAAATAATAAGGTTACTCCAATAGAAGCACGACCTAATGGTTTTTCTGAAGGCGAATATGAAGTTTATCTCAGAGGTGCCGAGATTTCAGATCAGATTAATGGCGGGAAGATAGGTGCGTCACTTAAATATCGAACTGAAGTGTTGGATTCTTCTGAAAATCAAATTGGCCGACTGGCTCTAGGCTTCACTCAAATGATGAACCTTAAGCATCAAAACGGGTTTACGCCTTCTGGCGTTGCGGGTGGAAGTATATTAGCTGACTTCTCAGCGGTAGCACAAAATCACCTTAGTAACGGCGGCACAGGTTTGCTTACAGTGTCTTTTAATAGTGGTGCTACACAAGCCGCTCAAGAAGCGAATATGCAGGCTCTTGAAGCACGTACTTATGAAGTTGTAGATAACGGCGGTACATACGATGTTTACGACGCTGATACTGGTGATGTTTTGTTGACTGGTGCTGGTACTTCTTTCTCACTTGAAGGGTTGGATTTCAATCTGGCAGGAGCTACAGCAGCAGGTGATAGTTTCAAAATAAGCCCAATGGCAAAAGCGATTGATAACTACCAGTTATTAATAACAGATACTCAAGATATTGCGAACTCACAAGATCCAGCGGGTTCTATTTCAGACAATAGAAATACCATGGATTTGTACGATGTCCAGGATATGAAGTTCCTCAATAACGGTCTTGATTCATTGCAAGGTGGGTACTCTACATTGGTTGCAGGTCTCGGTTCTGAGGTTGCTAGTGCTGAAGCGTCAATGTATACAGCTAGCGCACTTTACGATCAGGCTCAGTTAAACAGGGATACAGAAAGTGGCGTTAACGTTGAGGAAGAGGCCGCAAATATACTTGCATTGCAACAGCATTATAGTGCAGCTGCAAAAGTGGTCGCTGCTGCTCAATCAATTTTTGATGATTTAATTAACGCCGTAAGATAAGGAATTTAAAATGGAACGTTTATCGACAAGCTATGTCTTTAATAGAACGCTTAGCGGCGTTATGGAAAACCGCTCAAAGTTAGTAGATATGTATGAGCAAATCGCAAGTGGAAAACAAGTAAGAAAAGCATCTGATGATCCAGTTCTTACTGCTCGCATATTGGACTTTCAAAGAAACGTCAACGATATCACTCAGTCCGAACGATACGTGGTGACAGCTCAAAATGATTTGAGTACAGAGGAATCTGTGCTGACGCAAACACAGACGCTTTTGATGCGAGCTAGAACTTTGATAATGCAAGGGCGTAATGGTACACAAGGGCCTGACAATAAGCAGATCATCGGAAGCGAGGTTAATCAAATATTAGAGCAAGTTTCTGAGTTGAGTAACAGTTTGAATTCCGATGGCGCATATATATTTGCAGGCTACCGTGCGGACAATGAAGCCTATACTTTCACCCGTGTGGGAGGAGATATAACGGGTTCGACGTACAATGGCGATAGTTTTTCGGTGGAAAAAACAGTATCACCTACCCTCAAAGTAAAAGTTTCGCATCCTGGTGATGAGATATTTACAACGCCTACTGTTAATATCTTTGATGAACTGATTCAAGCAAGAGATGACCTTCTTGCGGGGAACGCTCCTTCTAATGCAAACTTGGCTAATCTGGACGCAGGTATTGACTCCGTTACCCAAGGGATCACGGACATAGGTGCGCGTACCAATAAAGTAGATTCAGCGTCAGAAGTGAATAAGTTGTTGAAAAATTCTATGGAAGTTAGTCTTAGTAAAATTCGTGATTTAGATTTGCCTACTGCTATTACTCACTTTACACAGTTAGAAACGAGTGTTGAAGCTATCAATAACACCTTTGCAAGAGTAAGTAAGATCAGTCTGTTTGATTATATCTAATTAACTTTCCTTTACGCTTATAAAGTGTATCACCTACTTTAAACTCTATATCGACGGCGCTACTAGCGCCGTTTGTGTGTTTGTCTCTAATTAAATACGCTTTCAACTCCTTTCCTTGTTCGTCCAAAACGTATGTCGGGTTTAATTGAAGCTCGAAGATGAACCCATCTTCACTGATTAGTTCGTCCTGGATTTCGAGCGCGTAAACCTGTTTTGATTTAAAGATCCCCCTGTATTTCTCAATGGAGCGTGTTTTTCTTTCCTTGATAGATCGAGCACCAAATTCGATAGTACAAAAGATACCTTGATTGACAGTGTAGCAAGCTGCAAGGTTAAAGCCGCTTTGAGGGGTAAACCCTGTTTTTAGGCCGATAGAGTCTTCGAGTTTTAAAGTTCTATTTCGATTCCATTGAATTATGTCGTTAAATGTATAATCGCGAAGCATCGTGTACGACTTTATATGAGGGGTCTGATGCAGAATAGCACTAACAAGTATCATGAAGTCATTTGCAGTCGTATAGTGGTTTCTATTGTGCCTTCCATTTGGGTTTGCGAAACGTGTAGCCTTCATTCCAAGTTCAGATGCAGTGTCGTTCATCTCTTTTACAAAATTAGACGTAGTACCGCTGTGGAATTCTGCGAGGGCGATTGCAGCATCATTTCCAGATTGTACTAATAAACCCTTAAGTAGATTGTCTACTGTCACATTCATCTCTGGCTCTAAGAACATTCTTGATGAATTTGAAAATCTATGTCCCCACGCATTTTTAGAAATTTTCACTGTTTGATTAAGGTCAGTGTGATTTTTAAGGATAATGAATGCGGTCATAAGTTTTGTAAGTGACGCTGGATATACCTTCCTATCAACTTGATGGCTTTCCAAAACATGCCCTGTTCTTACTTCAAACGCAATGAAGCTCTCTCTATAGGCTAAGGCTGAATTTGTGAGTAGTGACGCTAATAATAGTAAGATAAGCTTCTGAAATTTCATGGCTAATTCTTTAGAAAACCTTCCAATCTAACATTTTAACAAATTTCGAGTTAAAAATTAATTAGGCTAGACGATTTATTCCCTGCAAGCGAAATAATTACCAGTCAAGAAGACTGGATTTAAATAACTTTTAGGGAGAAAAATAATGGCCGGAATTGGCATTAATACTAACTCAGAAGCCCTTGGTGCAGTACGTTACCTTTCAAAAACGTCTGACATGATCGGCACTTCAATGCAACGCCTATCTTCAGGTAAGCGCATTAACTCAGCTGCTGACGACGCAGCAGGTCTTGCAATCGTTTCAAACCTTAACCGCCAAATCACTGGTACAGAGCAGGCAATTCGTAACGCAAACGAAGGTATTTCTCTTATCCAGGTAATGGACTCGGCACTTGAAGAAATGGGAAGCATTTTCCAGCGTGCACGTCAATTGGCAGTTTATGCAGCTAACGGTTCGCTGAGCCTTACTGATCGTACTTCACTTGATGCTGAATATCAGCAACTAGTAGGTACTGGCGGTGAAGCAGAAAGAATTGTAACCTCTACCTCTTTTAATGGTATTTCACTTCTTGATAACTCAAACCCAACTCTTGATTTCCAAGTGGGTTGGCAGTCAACAGATACAATTCAAATCGCAGCACAAGATATGAGTCTTGGCACAATCTTTACGCCAGCTAACGCTGACATTACCACGCAAGCTAACGCAAATGGCAACCTTACCAATGCTGCTGGTAACTTGGATTCTGCTATTGATTCAATCGTAAGTTACAGAGCGGAGCTTGGTGCATATCAAAACCGTTTCCAGTCTACGATTTCAAATCTTGAAAACTTGAGTGAAAAAACCCAGGTGGCGCGTGGTCGTATCGAAGATGCCGATTTTGCTGCTGAATCAACTAACCTAGCACGTGCTCAAGTTCTACAACAAGCTGGTATGGGTATGTTGGCTCGTGCTAACTCTTCTTCTCAGCAAGTTCTTCAGCTGCTTCAAGGTTAACCCAGTGCGCAGGGGCTTGCCCCTGCTAGCTTTTTAATAGGAGGTATTTGTCATGGCAGGTATCGGAATAAATACAAATAGTGAAGCTTTGGGAGCGGTACGTTACCTTTCAAAAACTTCAAACATGATAGGCACTTCAATGCAGCGTCTATCATCAGGCAAGCGTATTAATACCGCAGCTGATGATGCAGCTGGTCTTGCGATTGTCTCTAACCTTAATCGTCAAATTACGGGTACTGAGCAAGCAATTCGTAATGCAAACGAAGGTATTTCTCTTATTCAGGTTATGGACTCAGCATTAGAAGAAATGACAAGTATATTCCAGCGAGCACGTCAACTTGCTGTTTATGCATCTAACGGAACTTTAAGTCCGACAGATCGTAGTTCACTTGACGCGGAATATCAACAACTTGTGAATACTACGTCTGGTGAGGCTCAACGAATAGTTACGTCAACTACTTTCAACGGGATCTCATTGCTTGATAATTCTAACCCAACGCTTGATTTTCAGGTGGGTTGGCAATCAACCGATACTATTCAGATTACTACGCAAGATATGTCACCCACAAATGCTGCGCTAGCTGGCTTTGGTGACGTTGCCACGCAAGCTAATGCAAGTGCAGAGATTGTAACCATAGATGGTGCTATCGATGTAGTGGTTGCCTATCGTGCTGAGCTTGGTGCTTATCAAAACCGCTTTTCTTCAACGATTTCAAACCTTGAGAATTTAAGTGAAAAAACTCAAGTCGCACGTGGTCGTATCGAAGATGCTGATTTTGCAGCTGAATCAACCAACCTCGCACGTGCTCAAGTGCTTCAGCAAGCTGGAATGGGCATGTTGGCTCGTGCTAACTCTTCTTCTCAGCAAGTTTTACAATTGCTGCAACAGTAAGAAAATTAGTAAATGTAAAGCGGGGGATGCTTCTAGGGCATTCCCCGCTTTTTTTTATTTATTGCATAAAAAAAATTTGAAAGCGTCGATTCCTTCATGGCTATAAGCAAAATTATTAATTCTTAGGAGTAATTTATGGCCGGAATTGGCATCAATACTAACGTCGAAGCGCTAGGAGCGGTTCGTTATCTTTCAAAGACGTCTGACATGATCGGAACCAGTATGCAGCGTCTATCTTCAGGTAAGCGCGTTAACACTGCTGCTGACGATGCCGCTGGTCTAGCGATTATTTCGAACCTGAACCGTCAAATCACAGGTACTGAGCAGGCAATTCGTAATGCGAATGAAGGTATCTCTCTAATCCAGGTTATGGACTCGGCGCTAGAAGAGATGACTGGTATCTTTCAACGTGCCCGACAGCTAGCGATCTACTCTGCAAACGGTACGCTGAGTGCAACTGACCGTGCGTCGCTAGATGCGGAATACCAGCAGCTAGTAAGTGGTACTGGTGAGGCTGATAGAATCGTAACGTCAACAACCTTCAATGGTAATTCGCTATTGGACGGTACTTTCGATGCAACTGGCTTGGATTTTCAGGTGGGTTGGCAAGCTACTGATATCATCACATTGAACACTTCAGATATGTCATTGGGGACTATCTTTGCAGCTCCAGGTGATGTTCTTTCTCAACCAAATGCTACAACTGCCATCGGTGGTCTTGATACGGCACTAGATGCAATTGTTGGTTACCGCGCTGAGCTTGGTGCTTATCAGAACCGTTTTTCTTCAACGATTTCAAACCTTGAGAATTTGAGCGAAAAAACTCAGGTAGCTCGTGGTCGTATCGAAGATGCGGACTTTGCTGCTGAATCGACCAACCTCGCACGTGCTCAAGTGCTTCAGCAAGCTGGAATGGGCATGTTGGCCCGTGCTAACTCTTCTTCTCAGCAAGTTATGCAGTTACTTCAGCAGTAACGAAGAAGCTTTAAATTTTAAAAAAGGCGCACTTCTAGGATGCGCCTTTTTTTGTTTCCAGAACATCCGACTCCCTCTATTCGCTTCCGTGGTTAATAAAAACGTGATAATGCCGATTATTACGATAATACAATAACCGTAAGGTCAATAAGACCGGAACAAATGAAACTCGAAAAAATTCAATCATCCTATGTCGTGTCTGACGGTGATAAACGTCGTCATGAACGCCATAAATCATCTCCCGCCAAGAAGGCTAATAAAAAAAGCGGTGGGATTTGTGGTGTGCTTAACAGATTGTTTGAGTCTAAGGGGATGCCTTATAGAATTTTTGAAAATGATGGTAAGTATTATTACACGTCGTTAGAGGGTGAGGTGCTAGGGGAGGTAACTTCTTCTCAGGTAGAAGAGTTGCTAGACAATATAAAGCTTGGACGTTCGGAGATTGAAAGGAAGCTTACTTATGACGGACAAGCTCCATCTGGAAATTTTTTAGATTTGGATATTTAAATGACATCAGTAACAAATTCAACAGACACAGGAAATGCCATCCTAAGTCAATTAACAGGTAACTATGATGGAACACTGGATGTTCCAACCGTAGTCGAAAGTTTACTTTTTGCCGAGACAGGGATTGAGTTGAATTCCCAAAATGAAGATCTCGCAGAATATCAAGATAAACTTGCCGCTTTCGAATTACTTCAAGGTGGGATGAACGGTTTTAGGGGTATCATGAATGAAATATCAACAGCATTTCAAGATATCAGTCTTAATGGTACATTAAGTGACGAATCATTGGGTTCAGTATCTGTGTCGGATGAGGTTTCAGAAGGCAGTTATTCTCTGGAAGTTCTCAACCTGGCCTCAAAACAATCAATAACGTCTGGTTTTTATAGTAGCGGTGGTGAGACAGTCGGTGCAGGTACACTTACTATTGAAACAGGAACGCAAGGCGGTTCATTTTCAGGTAATGGTGATGCGGTTGCTGTAAATGTTACGGCAGGAATGACTGTGTCAGATGTAGTAAATGAAATTAATGCTAGTGGCGCTGGCGTAACAGCTTATTTGGTCAATACCTCTGGTGGTGTCCAGATTGCAATGACTTCCAAGTCTACGGGGTTGTCGAATGGCTTTTCAGTATCCGTTTCTGACTCTGACGGTAACAATAATGATCTCAACGGCCTTTCTTCGTTACGTTATGATGATGGTGTAAAAAATGCGTCATTAGGCCAAACAGCAAATGACGCAAATATTCTTTTTGATGGTGTTGCGCTTTCTTCATCTACCAATAACTTCTCTGGTTCAATTCAAGGTTTCGATATTCAAGTTAATAAAGTGAATGTTGGTTCTCCTGCAACTATTGATGTTTCAAGTGACATTGCTTCAGCTAAGGACATGCTGGAGGAGTTTGTAACCGCATATAATTCTGTAATTGAAGTATTCAATCACCTTAAAAATGAGGAGATAGGAGATGAATCAAAAGGAGCGCTTTTTCGAGATCCTGATTTGAAATTACTGGAGCGCTCTTTTAAGAAAATAGCTGAAGAGCATGTTGCTGGTTACGGTGGTTCAGGCGACCTTGGGGCTTTAGGTCTAAAGTTAACAGACGCTAATGACTTCACAATAGAAATAGATGAAACGATGCTTCAGGCTAAGCTGGATACTGATCCCAACGCAATAAAAAATGCACTAGCACAAGTTGCATTACCCTCAGACCCAAATGTTTCGTTCGTGTCAGCAGAATCATATACCAAGTCAGGAATCTATAGCCCTATAAACGTTACTTCGGTAGCGTCTGTTGCATCATTGACAGGAGGCGCGACAGGTTCACGTTTCGTAGGAGCTGGCAATGATGAGTTAAGTGTTACTGTTAATGGCGAGTCGACAGGTAATGTTACATTGGCGGGTGGTTTTTACGGTAGCTATGCAGAGCTGGCAACTGAAATAGAAAACAAGATAAATGCAAATCTCACATCAAATAGTATTTCCGTGAGCTACGATGGTAGTGCCTTTCAGTTTGCTGGTGTGGATAAAGGGTCAACCTATAATATCTCAATAGATAGTATGGAAGCGGGGCTTGAGAATTCTACAGGTATGACATCTGGCTCCTCTGCTACAGGCGCTGACATGGTGGCATCTGTAGGGGGCGAGGTCGCTATAGGCGTTGGTAACGTTCTAGAAGTCCTAACAGGTGATGCAGCTGGTCTTAAAATTAAGGTTAACGCTACTACAACTGGCGACTATGGTAGTATCGAATTATCAGATGGTATAGCTAAGACTTTTTCCGACTGGGTTTCCGACTCTTTCAACTCTGACGGTTTGATGAATCAAATTTTGACAAATTATGAGGACAGAATCGAGTCTAAAGAGGAGAGGATTGGTAAGTTGGAGACGCGTACAGAAGAGCTTCGAATTCGTTACAGTCAAGAATATTCAAAAATCAACTCAACTTTAATAGCAATGCAGCAGACACAGACACAGTTGCAAGCTCAGTTCGATGCCTGGAATAGTGATAGCTAATATGTATGAAAAAACAAACTCTGGTGCTGAGGCGTTAAGTCCTTGGCAATTGTTAAACAAAACCTATGAAATGTTGTTGGTTGAGTCAAAATCGTTGGTTGGTGTGGTTAAACATAAGGTGACTAAACCAGATGTTTCAAAAACGGAATATAAAGTCGCCACACTCAAGATATCGAACAAGATCAAAACTGTTATGTATTTCTTGGAAAGTCTACTTGTCGAAGGAGAGGATTTCTCGCATAGCATGGCTTCGCTCTACTCATGGTATCTATCGAATCTAGATGTGCTGTTAGATGAAGGGCAGTCACCAATGAAGCGCAAAGAGGCTGCAACTAATCTTGTAAAACAAGCCGAAGGATTTGTTGAAATATGGAGCGGTATGCGCCATGCGGGTTGATTTAGTGAAGCGCGTCCTATCACGGCTTGAAGATATTGAACGTAATATGGAAGTTCAAGGGGGTCGTTCTGTCAGCGATGAACTTAACACAATGATGCTTACTCTCCGAGAGCATGATTTTACAGATGCTACAAATGAAGAAAGGCCGTTATTACTTAAAATCGACAGAGCAATATCCATGTTAACAATTGCTCTAATTAAAGAGCGTGCTAAGTTGAACGGAGAGCAAGCCTCTAAGATGAAAGAGCAAGTTCAACTTCAAGCTTATCACAGTCAAGCATAATAGCTTTTTAAATACTTAAAAAATCACTTCTAAAATACAAACCTCAGAATAGCTATGAGGTTTGTATGATCCCTGCACAATTACCCACAATTTCACCATTATCGATAGACGTTGCTGGTTCTAGTATGAAAGCGTCAACTGGTGCTTCATCCGTTTTCGGTGAAAGTTTGAAGAAAGTTGATCAGCAACTGAAAAAGTCATCTGAATTGAAAGAACGCTACGAGCTTGGTGACCCTAACGTGACCTTGCCAGAAGTAATGATCGAGTCTCAAAAGTCAAAGTTAGCCATGGCGACCACGATAGAAATACGAAATAAAGCGCTTGAGGCTTATAGAGACCTAATCAACATGCCAGTTTAAGGTAGGAGAAATAAATGTCAGCGGATGTCGCAGGATCACAAAGCGCACCTTTAGAATTTTTGAAAAAGGTGCCACTAGGGCGTCTATTCCTCATTGGTTTTGGTTTGATGATGATGATCGTCGTAACGGTTGTCGTGCTTCGAATTTCACAAAGTCCTTCAAAGCAAATGTTATTCACAAAGTTAGATCCACAAGAAGTGCCATTGATTTTGGAGGTTCTTGAGGGGGAGGGTGTTGACTATGAGCTTCAAGGGAAAGATACCGTTTTAGTTCCGGCCAAACGTATCGGTGAAATGAAAATGACATTAGCAGCCAAAGGTTTGCCACGTGGTGGTCACAAAGGTTATGACGTCATTAGTAAACAAAATGATGTTTATGGCAAAACCGAAATGGAACAGTACGTTTTGTATAAGCAAGCGTATGAGCAAGAGATCGAGTCAGCTATAAAAACATTAGATTCTGTAAAAGTAGTGAAAGTTCTTTTAGCTATACCTAAATCGAATCGTTTGTTGAGAAATAAAGGAAAAGTCAAAGCATCTGTAACAGTTGTCACATGGGACGGTGAAGAGCTTTCCAAAGACCAAGTTAATGGTATTGTTAAAATTGTTGTGGACTCTGTTCCAGAGTTAGACAAAGCCAATGTGACAGTAGTTGACAGGTATGGAAAACAATTAAACGTTACAGATGAACGCGGTGCAGTAGCTTCTCAGCAATTGGAATACACCCAAACAATTGAAGAAAGGAAGATAAAAAAGATTACGGAAATGGTCGAGTCTTTTGTTGGTGTTGGGAATGTAAAGGTTGCTGTAACAGCTGATGTCGATTTTACACATAAGGAATTGCGTAAAGACGACTTCGATTCAACTGACCCGAGTGTTCGTTCTCAACAAACGATGAATAACACTAATGGGATTGCTAATGGTGGTGTACCTGGCGCGATGGCTAATCAGCCAGCGGCGGCAGGAATGGCACCTGAACAAATTTCTGAAACTGAAGCTGTGGCACGTAGACTCTTTGGTACATCTGAGCAAATAACTAACTACGAAGTTGATAAGGCGACTACCTATGAGGTCAGCAGCAAGGGAAGAATACAGCGTTTAACCGTTAGTGTGGTCGTTAATAAATTAGAAGTTGATGATGGTGAAGGCGGTGTACTTTTTCAAAACCGCACTTTAGAAGAGTTGAATCGAATTGAAAGTCTAGTCAAGGCCGCTGTCGGGTTTGAAGAAAGTAGAGGTGATGTGCTCTTTGTTTCTAATGAAAAGTTTGACGATGATGTAGTGGACGTTCTCGTCTCTGATGAGTCGCCAAAATTTTGGGAGCAAGCATGGCTTGGTGATGCAATTAACCAAGTGTTGGGTCTGGTTTTTATATGTCTCGTATTCTTTGGCATTTTGCGTCCAATTTTAAAAAGTACGTCACGTAACATGGATATAGAGCGTGCACAAGAAATTCAACTTGCTCAGGAGCGTGAACGAGCAGAAACAGAAGCAAGAAGACGTGCTAAAGAAATGAGAGAAGCTGATACCCCAGAAGAGCTTTTAGTTCAGCATAGAAAAGACGTAGACAACATTCTATCCAGTGACAAGAAGATGACTCATCAAATTCTTAAGCACTGGATGTCAGAGGAGACATACTAAAGTGGAAATGAATGACCTGAATAAAGTGGCTTACGAAGAATTAAGTGGCTATCAAAAAACGGCATTATTTCTTTACCTTATTGGCCCAAACAAAGCTAATGAAATTCTGAAGCAATTCGAATTAAAGGACGTAAAAGAAATCAGAAAGGTGATAGCAACTCTAGCGCCTGTACGGACTAGTTTGGGCATAAAGTTGATGGAAGACTTTTTGGGTGAAGCTGAGTCTATTACCGTTAGTGAGTCTCCGCAAGACTTTGGTCGTCAGTTGAGTGAGAGTAAATCAATGGTTAACTCTCTGCTTGATGAAGGCTTTGTAGCTGACAATGTTAGGGGGCTTGAAGAGCTTAAAACACAAACTCCAGAAGTGATCTTTAATTTGATAGACGGTGCTCACCCTCAAGTTATAGCAACGATTTTGGCGTACATGGATGACAATAAATCAGCGGCAGTTCTTGAGTTGTTCCCTGAAGGTAAGCGTAACGATTATATATACAAGATAGCAAAAATGGATTCTATCAAACCAACTGCTTTGAAAGATCTTGCTCTCATTCTCGACAGACAAAACGCCTCAGAGGATGGTGGTACGGGTGCTATGCCGATTGGTGGTAGTAAAACGGCTGCAAACATCCTTAATAGCCTTACTCCAGGAATGGATGAGAAAGCCCTTGAATTTATCGGAACCGATAACCCTGTCTTGTCTGAAGATATTAGGGATAAGATGTTTATGTTTGTTGATCTAATGCAACTTAATCCTATGTCTATGCAGAAGATTGTTGCCGCAGTTGAAACGGACTTACTCATCAGTGCGCTGAAAGGACAGCCTCAAGAACTTGTTGAGAAATTCTCAAGTGCTATGTCTCAGCGGCAATCAGCTAGGTTTTTAGAAGATTTAGAAGACAAGCCGCCGATGAAGGTTAGTGAGATAAATGAGGCGCAGAAACAAATTCTTTCTACGGTAAGAGCTTTAGCCGACAAAGGTGAAGTGATAATACCTGGTAAAGGTGAGGATTATGTCTAAGGCTATTGACTCGTCGACGGTATCTCCAGATAGTGGATTGGTAAAAGCATACAAACCAACTGAACTATTGGAGGGCGTGTCTCCAGAGGATATTAAGGCTCTGCCTAAAGTTAAGGCTCTTCTTCAGAACATAATAGAGAAAGAGCGTGAGAAGGCATACCAAGATGGTTATAAAAATGGACTTGAGATTGCAAAAAAAGAGGCCTATGAAAGTGCTAAGGCAGAGTATGAGTCAGAGTTTGAGAGATTACTTGCAAATAATGAACAAGAAATTGTAGATGTTATTGAAGAGCTTAAAAAGCCTGTTCCTATGTTGCATGACGAAGTAAAAGAGTCGTTAAAAGCTACATTTAGGAATGTTTTGAGAACCATAGTTACTGATGTCTCTGTTTATGATAAGAGGATGAGTGAAGTTATTTCTGAAATGCTAATCTCGTTGCCAGAAAACAACAATTTAATTCGGATTTATATATCAAATCAGATGCCTGATGCCTTTAAAAATCATTTTCAAAAATTTGATGTAGAAGTTGAGTCTGTAGAAATGGATGATCTTATTCGGTTAGAGACTACAAAATCAAAACTCAGGTTTTCCGCAAGCGAATACGCAGAAAGTATTTTGAGACATAAATGAAAACTAGCATATTCACACCATACGGTAGCATAACTAAAGCAAAGGGATTGACAGTTCATGTGTCAGGCCTGTTACTCGCTGTTGGGGATATTTGCGTTGTTGATAGCGTTAATCACAAAACGGATGCCGAGGTGATTGGTATCGATGGTGTTGAAAGTATCTTAATGGTTTACGACAACATCGGAAAGGTCTCTGTTGGGAGCATCGTTTATAAAAAGAGCTTCGCTAATTCATATGACTATTGTGATGAATACTTAGGTAATGTTTTAGACTGCTTTGGGGAGTCTGATACGTGTCATGTTTCTCAAAATGCTAGGCCTCTCAGTGCGAGAAAATTAAAGTTTTCAGATAGAGCATCTGTTTCAGAGCCACTAGATGTTGGTATTGCAGCAATTAATGGATTGCTTACACTCGGTAAAGGTCAGCGCGTCGGCGTTATGGCTGGCTCCGGTGTTGGTAAATCAGTTCTACAGACTATGATTGCTAAAAATACTCAGGCCGATATTTGCGTGTGTGCACTTATCGGAGAGCGAAGTCGTGAAGTTATCGATTTTGTTGAGAAAACGTTAACTGAAGAAACAAGAAGAAAAACTATAGTAGTTTCAGCTCCAGCTGATAGCAGTCCAATGAAAAAGTTAAGGGCTGGTGAGTATGCGGTGAGAATAGCAGAAAAATATGCTGAAGAAGGGAAGGACGTAGTTCTACTTTTCGATAGTCTCACGAGATATGCTCACGCATTAAGGGAAGTAGGTTTGGCTGCTGGTGAACCGCCAACATCTAAGGGATATCCACCTTCCGTATTCACAAAGCTTCCGCAACTAGTCGAGCGTAGTGGTAATACAAAAAATGGCTCTATAAGCAGCGTTTATACGGTCTTAATGGACGGTGATGATGAAAATGACCCTGTTGTAGACAGTGCGAGAGCCATATTGGACGGTCATATAATGCTAAGTAGGAAGCTTGCGTCTCAGGGGCATTACCCAGCAATTGATATCACCAAGTCGGTGTCAAGGTGTATGGCAGACTTAGTAGATGAGCAAACGCTTCATAAAGTGCATACAGTGAAGCGTTGGTTGTCTCTTTATGCAGAAAATGAAGAGTTTCTTGCAATGGGAGCTTACCAGCCTGGTGGAAGGCCGGATCTAGACGAAGCTATACGTAAAGTTGATGCTGTAAAAAACATGGTATGTCAGCGGCCAACTGATGTAAGGAATATGAATTTAAGCCGTCAATATCTATACAGTTTATGAGTGCACTAGAGAAGTTTTTGAAAGTGCAAAAGGTTCGTGAGCAGCAAAGACTTGCAGAACTCGGTCATGTTAATAGCGTTTTAAATGAGGAGCGCGAAAAGCTAGCTTATCTAGACTCATTCTTATCTGAGTACACCATTCAAAATACACTCGTGGGTAAAGTAATAAATCGTGATGAACTCCAAAATCAAAATAAATTTGTTGGTCACATAGTTCATGCTCACCACCAAAAAATGATGCAGCTAAATAAATTGACAGGGATATCGACAACTAAGCGTCAGGAATTCAGAGAGGCTCAGTCTTTCTCCAATGCAATAGAACTAAGGGTTGCCGAGCAGAAGAGGTTGGTTAGGCAGCAAAAGCAGTACAAGGAAGATGAAGAAAATATAGAAACCTTTAACCATAGGAATAATGATGCAGCCGAGTATTAACGATATGTTGACAGTTACAGATCCAACTGTAGCTGCAAAGGGGCTAGTTGATAGGCTATCTACATCTACAGATCCTTCAAATTTGAAAGAGAGATTTTCAAATTTGGTGTCTGAATTGAAAGGGACTGAACAGTTCAAATTGGAAGTGGTGAAGAAAGCTCAGGAATTAGTTGTTGAGCAGGCAGATACTGAAGTAAATGTATCAGGTCTGCCTGTAAGTGAAGCTGAACAACAGTCTCTTGTTCAAAGCTTCGATGCAGTGAAGGATTTGCTGAAGCAGATCACGAATGAAGGTGACGCCAATTCATCTAATGACCTGATAAAACAGGTGCTTTATTCAAAAGGAGTATCTGGTAGTTTGCCTAGAGATTCCAGAGGGGTTGTTGGAAGCGCTACGACCCCTCACCGAGATACTAATGCAGAGGGCGCTTTGAGCGGTAAAGCGAGTCTTGAGCAGGGTGTCGGTTTGCCATTACCTAATAAAGGTAACTCTACTATCCCAAAAAAAGGTATAAATGATGAACCGTTCGATGGTGTGAATGTTCGTTCGGCAAACTCTGGACAATACGGCATTGCAAATACACTCAAACATTCCAATGACGAAACTCTTAATCGGACTAATCCAGATGTCGAGGTTAAAACTGGTGAACTCTCCAATAAGGAATCTTCAGTTTCAGGTCTGGTAGGTGCTGAAGCAAAACTATCAGTCAGGCAAGTGCCTCAAAAAAATAACCATAGTCAAACTATAGACAGAGTAATTCGTGGTGAAAGCTCAAGCGACGTTGGCAGTTCACTTCATAAAAAGAAGCCTTTGTCAGGAAATTTCGTCGAATCAGATAATAGTAAAGAAAGAACATCAACAGTTGATTCCATGGTGAAATCCACGTCGATTGATTTTGAAAATGATGCTGAGATTTCTCGTGAGGATGTACCAAAACAGATTGATTTGAAGGTGGCCGAGGTAGTTACAGGTGCAACTAATCATCAAGCGCAACAGGCTATTTCAAAGCAAGGTACTCAAGCGGTAAAAGAAGACTTGGCTGTTGAAGCGAGTGCTCCAGACGTACAGAAATTACCAGCCTATCAGGCTAAAAGGTTCGATCAAGGCTTCGTTCGTTCAACTGAACCTACAGATGCTCTTGGTGTGCAAAGCGTTTCTACTGCTAAAGATAATCTGGGAATGGCAAGTTCAAGGTTTTCTCCTCTAGTTGCTGATATTTCTTCGGCATCAAATTATCAAGAAGTGCCATCACAAGAGTCTCATGATGCTCAGGTTGATGTGAAGCGAGTTACAGAGCTTCAGTCATTACAAAAAGTTGAAAAACACACAGGCGATGTCAGCACTACTAAAGTGGAAGCTAAATTAGCAGAGCTTGGGTTGGTGATCAAGCAAGCCGCGCTTGGGAGGATTAGGAGCCTTAATATAACACTTAAGCCTGTTGAACTCGGTGCGGTTGAGGTAGCAATAGATGATGTCGGTGGTGAGATCCACATAAAAATGTCCGCTGAGAAGGTTGAAACATTAGAAACGTTGCAAAAGCAAGAATCAGAAATGAGGCAGTCGTTAAATCAACAGAATGCTACGTTCTCATTTGCTCAGCAAAATAGCGGCAATAAAAAATTCAGTCTCGGTGACCATTTAAAATCAAATGAATCAGACGATTTACCAGGAGATGAAGGCATGGCTCAGAGTGAGTATGTTGAAGAGGGAAGGCTAAGAATTACGATATGAACAATATGAATAAAATTAAAATTTTGGTTGCGGGGCTTTCCTGTGTTTCTTTGGCTGACCCCGATACTTCAGTAAGTGTTGAAAGTGTTTCTCTACTACAAAAACCAGAAGTTATCGTTCCCTCTCTGCTCGTTTTGTTAGCTGTAGGCTTACTTATCTACGCTATCAGAAAGGGGACTACAGCTTCTGTGAGAATAAAGTCAGATGATCGTTCATCTTCTCCAAAAAGCGGTTTGAATTCTTCTTATTTTGAGGCACAGCAAGATGATGCTAATGAGAGCCGCGACACTGATGATAGCAATGAAGTTGATGAAGAAGCGCCTGCCGAAACGGATTCCTATGATGGCGACGAAATTCAGGAATGTGCTGAGACAATCAGCGATATTACAGATTTAAAAAATAAAGAACCGGAATTAGAAATGTCTGATGAAAAAAATTATGAACTAGACGGCACGTTTGAGTTGCTTACAGAGGCTAAAGACTCAGTCGCACAAACTAAGGTGACGTCTGAAGAAGCTTTAAAATCAGTGATGGCTGTAGAGGCAGAACTTACTCTTATGAAAAAAGAGAGTAGCAGCACCATGGAGGTGGTTGGCCGTCTAAAAGATAACTCAAGTGAAATTGGCAGTATCATCGATGTTATCAGAGACATTGCAGAGCAAACAAACCTTCTGGCATTAAACGCTGCAATTGAAGCAGCTAGAGCTGGAGAGCAGGGTAGAGGCTTCGCGGTTGTAGCCGATGAAGTGCGTGCTTTGGCTGAGCGTACGCAAGATTCTGTCAAGACCATTAAGGCCAAGGTTGGTGGTATTCAGGACGAAGCAGAGCAGACTTATCAGTCTATAGATAAAAATAAAGCTGATTTTGAAAGTGTTTCTGAGCAATTAGGGGATTCCGTTCAAAAAATCACAGATGTTGTCGCAAAAGTAGATTCTGCATCCTCATTTGTTGAAAAAATTGAAAACTCAATTCAAAAGTAGGAGATGAGAAATGTCAGATGAAATAGATCAAATCGAAGAAAACGAAGCGGGTGGGAAGAGCAAAAAAGGCCTATTCCTCATAATCGGTTTAGTGCTTCTACTAGCAGCTGGTGGTGTTGGCGCGTGGTTCGCTTTTAGTGGAACAGAGGCGACCAGTGAAGAAAGTTCGTCAGAAGTCGCTAGTCAGGTTGCAGAAGGCTCTGAAAAGGGCGGGAAAGTAGAAAAATCTAAGTCTGCTGAGGATAAAGATGTACCTGTTGAATTGAGTGAAGAGCCTCTGTACGTGCAGATTGGGCCTGTGGTTGCGAATATCAGTATGCCTCAAAAATATCAATATGTTCAGGCAACACTGACCTTGATGACGTATTCAAAGGGTATGGCAGAAGTAATGCCTAAATTTGAAATAAAGATTAAGCATATCCTTCAGCAATCCATAAGAGACTTTCCAGAGGACAAGTTAATAACCAACGATGGTATTGAGGAATTAACGAAGAATATTAAGAAGAGGCTTAATAAGTTTTTGGCTGGAAAGGGGCTAGACGTAAAATACATCGATGAATTATTCCTAAGCGATGTTGTTATTGAGTAGAGCATGTCTGACTTTTTAGATCAAAGTGAAATCGACAAGATATTGAATGGCGGTGAAGGTGACGAGGAGTTTGTTGATCAATCTTTGAGTGCTGGCGAACCACAAAAATTTGATCTTGGGGCGCAGCAAAAGATTATACGAGGCAAAATTCCGGCACTCGATATAGTCAATGATATGTTTGCTAGAAATTATCAACGATGGATGAGTGGCTTTCTAAACTCATCTGTCAGCGTAAGCCCATCAGACGTAAAAACGATGAAGATGCAAGAGTATCTTTCAGAACTCTTGCAGCCTACCAGCCTTAATATTGTAAAACTTAATCCTTTTGAAGGTGGAAGTATTACCGTTGTTGTTGAGGCACCATTAGTTTACTCAAGCTTAAATGTGTATTACGGCGGTGAGTCTGATTACCACTATAAAATTGAAGGCAAAGACTTTCACCCTATTGAAAAAGATTACATAAGTAATCTTCTGATGGGTGTATTTTCAGAATATAAAAATGCATGGCGACCACTAGAAAGAGTGGATATGGAACTTTTGTACTCAGATACAAACCCTCGCTATGAAACGTCAATAAGCCCGAATGAAACTGTTTACGTTTCAAAAATGGAAGTTTCATTTGATGGTGGTGGCGGTTTTATTCACTTTTGCATTCCTTTTCCTGTATTAGGGCCTCATCTTGATGACTTAGATGAGAAAGTAAAGACTTTCCAGGGTGGTGTGGGGGTCAGCTGGAAAGAAATACTAGCTGGTGAAATGGTCGAAGCGAAAGTTGGCGTAGATCTTAAGGTTGCACAAACCAAAATGCTATTTAAGGACATTAACTCTGCCGAAGTTGGGGACATAATTCCACTGACTATGTTTGATAAAGCCGTTCTTATGGCAAATGGTCACCCTGTATTCGTGGGTGACTACTGTAAATCTAAGAATGGAAATAAAGCTGTGAAAATAACGGGTGGTCTCAAACACCCAGGCACTAAGGGTGAAAAGAAAAATGTCTGATGATAGTAATATGGACGATTGGGGCGACGCGCTCAAAGAGCAAGCTGACGCAGAAATGGCGCAATCTGAAACCGAAACACAATCGCCATCAAATAATGATGATACATGGGATGATGCCGTTTCAGAGGTTAGTCCTACTGCTGACGAAATACTTGATAAGCCTATTCCAAGTCAGGCATCAGACCTCATAAAGGGAGAGGATGCTGAGCAGTCTGAAAAGGCAGAACTTGACAAAATCTCTGCTGATGTTCATGGAAATATGGCGCGGTTAGATAAGAATATTCTCGACGATATTGAAATGGAAGTTGAGGTTCTTGTTGGTAAAACCGATGTAAGAGTTAAAGATCTTCTGAGGTATACACAAGGTTCGATTGTCGAGTTAGATACCCCTCATGATGCTCCGTTTGTTGCACGAGTGAATGGCCGAGTCATTGCAAAGGGCGATATCGTTGTTATCAACGATAAGCTTGGCATCAGGCTAACGGAGATCGTAACGTCTAAGGACAGATTAGAGTCTCAGAAAGACGTGATGTAAGTGAAGGCCGCAATAGCGGCCTTATTTTGTATAGGTTTTCTGTGAAGTACATATACGGTTCATTAATACTCTTATTTATTCTTAGTATTTGTGGTTATTCGATCTCGGTTGCGATTGCGAGTTACCATGGGCTTTCATATTTTATTCACCCTCTCTTAGCAATACTCGTTTTTGTAGCTTTATGGCTATTGGATTTAAGTATAGTGCTAACGTTTTTTGCCATATGCGGGGTGTACTACATTTGGGAATGGTCATTGCTGTGGAGTATAGTTTTTGCTGTTCCTTCAATAGGCCTTTTAATCCTAATGCTATCTGGGTTCTCAGCAGCCTCGATCTTCAAATTAATCAAGCAATACACAAAACCACCTAAAAATCTTTAAAACAAAGCGTGTGAGTTACTATACGGTGCTAAATCGTAGGAGTTCGCATGTCTGAAGCAATTGTCAGAATTTTAATATTAGCCGCCGTATTAGCGATATTTGCTTTTATCGCGAAGCGTATGCAGAAAGGTAAAAGTGAAAAGCAGTCTGCAAATGGTGCCTTTAAGGTTAAAGATAAAATAAGCCTCTCATTCCAGTCAGAACTCATAGCTATCGAACATGAAGGTAGTGAAATATTGTTGATTGGAAGTCAGGGCGATTACAGGCAAGTTTTCAAAGAAGTGCCCGATTTCAAAAAAATGGTAGGTGGTTAGTGAGGTTATTACTGATTTTAGCTCTTTTTGCCTTTCCTGCGTTGGGGGCTGACGGGCAACTTGAGCTGTTAAATGTCACGCCAACAGAAGCTGGTGAAGGTGAAAGGTATTCTGTAAACATAGAAACCTTGATAGTTATGACGCTGCTTTCATTTGTTTCAGCAGCAGTAGTCATGTTAACCCCATTTTTAAGATGCATCATAGTGTTCGGTTTGTTGAGGCAGGCTTTAGGAACGATGCATTCACCACCGAACCAAGTGATCATCGCGATTTCGATGCTCGTTTCTTTCATTGTGATGCAGCCAACTCTCGATAAAATCTATACGGATGTTTATAAGCCATATCAAGAAGAAGAAATTTCATATGATATGGCGGAAGAGCACACAATATTGGAAATGAAGAAGTTTTGGTTATCTGCGACAGCTGACGAAGAGCTGCTTTATTTCTCAGAACTATTCCAAGTAGAACCTGTAAATGAGCTGACTGAGTTGCCTCTTAAGGTTGTTATTCCAGCCTTTGTGTACAGTGAGCTAAAAGTGGCATTCAAGATAGCATTCTTAATTTTTATCCCATTTCTCATAATAGATATTGTTGTTGCATCGACACTGATGGGAATGGGGATGATGATGTTGTCTCCTATGATAGTTTCCTTGCCGTTTAAGATATTCGCATTTGTGATTTTGGACGGCTGGGGGATGCTCACGACTACAATGATTGGTTCATACGGGGTCTTGTGATGGGTGATCAGATAACGTTCGTCCTTGAGGATGGTGTGAGGCTTCTGTTTGAGCTTGTATTTATGATCATGATGCCGATTTTGATATCCGGTTTAGTTGTCGGGGTGTTTCAGGCGGCTACGCAGATCCAAGAAATGACCCTCAGTTTTATACCGAAAATAATTATACTTCTGGTCTTGCTGGAATGGTTTGGCCCTCTAATGACCCAGATGTGGGTAGAGTATGCCACTAAGATACTGAAGTTAGCTATGACTCTATGAACATTGAAGACTTATATGTGCCGCTGTTAGTAATTCTAAGGGCTATAGCTTTTAGTTATACCGCGCCATTAATAGGAAGTAAGTTTTTACCAGGTAAAGTGAAAATCTACTTATCCATCGTGTTAGGGCTGATAACTTTTCTACAGGTTGATGGCGATGTGAGTTTTAGCGGTGAAGGCTTTTATTTTTCAGTTGTTGCGAACCTGATGATTGGTGCATTGCTAGGTATTCTTTTGTCTGTGATGCTTAACTTCCTAAGTATCGGTGGTCACTTTATCGCAATGGGGTCGGGTTTGGGTTTTGCTACTATGGCAGATCCCAGTAATGGGACTCAGACGACTACATTGGCGAGTTTTTACAAAATATCAGGCTTACTGATATTCGTATGCATGGGAGGCATTCTGTCATTGACGTTAGTGCTATCAGGCAGCTTTTCAATGTTCCCTCTTGAGTTGTTTCAAATACCAAATATCACTAGTGAATACGTGTTGTCATTCTTTGCATTCACTCTTGAGAGCGCTTTGCTAGTTGCTGCCCCAATGATATTTACCGTTTTCTTGATGAATATATCATTCGGCATTATCAGTAAAGCAAGTCCAGGTCTTAGTGTTTTCTCTATCGGTTTTCCGTTAGGTATATTGATTACGTTCTTTGTGATGTCCTTGTCGATAGATGTGCTTCCGTATTTCATTAGTAATTTACTGGACATGATTCCGCTTCTAGTTTCTGGAGACACATTCTGATGTCAGAGGAAGATAAAGACAGTAAAACATATGAGCCGACACAAAAGAAACTTCAAGATGCGAAGAAAAAGGGTCAGACGACCCGTTCTAAAGAACTTTCTAACTTTGTGACTCTTCTTATCAGTTCTTTGATATTTCTTTTTTTTGCTTACGGAGATGGTGAGGCTTTCAAAAATTGGTTCCTAACTTCTTTTAAGTTTGAAAGGCGGCATCTCTACGAAATGCCAGACCTTTTGGACAAGGTGAAAGATAGCTTCTTTGATGCATCAATGTTGATAATGGCTTTTTTGATAGTAGTTACTATTGTAGCGGTGCTAGGAAACCTATTGGTTGGTGGGTGGATATTTGCACCAAAAAATGCGGTGCCAAAATTTGAAAAGGTGAACCCGCTAAAGGGGATCAAGCGGATGTTTTCTCTAAAAACACTCGTGGAGCTAATAAAGTCTATTGTCAAAATGGTAATACTCGCCGCAATTTCTTACTGGTTTGTAGTAGCCTACAAGGATGAGATATTAAATCTATCATTACAAACCGTTGATGTTGTCGGGGTTTATGTTCTAGAGACATCTGCGCTTTTCTTCGCCTTGGTGAGTTTAGCGTTGATTGTGGTCGTATTGATTGATGCACCTTATCAATACTATGAGCATAAGAAAAACTTGATGATGTCTCATGATGAGATTAAACGAGAAAACAAAGAGCAGAATGGTGACCCCCATCTTAAAGGTAAGCAAAGGCAACTCCAGCGACAGATGGCAAGTGGCCGAATGTTGGACGAAGTGCCTAAGGCCGATGTGATAGTTACAAACCCAACTCATTATTCGGTAGCACTCCGGTACGATGAACAAAAGCATAATGCCCCAATTGTTGTTGCAAGCGGTGTTGATAAACTCGCAATGAAGATAAGGGAAGTTGGTAAAGAGCATAACGTCGAAATAGTGGAATCCCCAGAGTTAGCTCGCTCGCTTTATCGATATGTTGATGTGGGAAGTGTTATCCCTGACAGCTTATTTATGGCTGTAGCCAAACTAATAACCATTATCCGTGAAATCGACGATATCGCAGTCTCTGAGCGAGAAAAGGCTCTGCGCGTTATCGAAGATATTACGGTGCCTCAAGAAATGAAGTATAGCGGAGAGTAATTTGAACTTTGATTTTAAAAATCTAAACATTCGTGGTGAGGTGGGGTTGCCGCTGGCGGTTCTTGCTCTTCTCGCTATGATAGTGCTTCCTCTGCCGCCACTACTTCTCGACATCTTCTTCACGCTGAGTATCGTTATATCTCTGTTGATACTCGGAAAAACTGTCAGTGTTGATAGACCTCTAGCGTTCACCTCTTTCCCCGTAATAATACTGATAGCTACCTTGTTAAGGTTGGCGATGAATGTGGCATCTACGAGAGTTATCCTTCTTGAGGGTCATAATGGATCTGGCGCAGCTGGTAGTGTTATACAAAGTTTTGGTGATTTTGTAATTGGCGGTCAGTATGCCGTGGGATTGATTGTGTTTATGATCCTGGTAACTATAAATTTTATCGTTATTACCAAAGGTACGGGAAGAGTATCGGAAGTAAGTGCTCGCTTTAAATTAGACGCACTGCCAGGTAAGCAAATGGCTATCGATGCCGATTTGAACTCGCAAAACATCACGACTGAAGAGGCAAAAGCACGTAGAGATGAGTTAACTCAAGAAGCGGATTTTTATGGTGCAATGGATGGTGCATCTAAATTCGTAAAAGGCGACGCCATTGCAGGTATAGTAATTCTGTTGATTAATATCGTTGGTGGACTTGCCTTGGGTATGACAACTCACGGTTTGTCATTTTCAGAGGCCTCTGAGAGCTATATTTTATTGACGATTGGTGACGGTATAGTCGCTCAGATACCTGGGCTGATATTAAGTGTAGCTACGGGCGTAATCATAACTCGGGCAGGTAAGCAGCAGTCTCTTGGCGAACAAGTAAGGTCTGAGTTTTTAGCGTCAGGTTCAAATTTTTACTTCGTAGCAGCGATACTGTTCGTTTTGGGTGTAATCCCTGGTATGCCTAACTTGGCTTTTCTCTTCTTTGCTGCTCTTGTTGGGGGAATAGGCTTTTATGTTGATTTTACAAACCAGCAAGCGCTAGAAAAAACCTCAGAAATGGTTGCTGAGGAGGTTACTACGCAATCATCAGACCCGACATGGGATGACATCAGCCATGTGAAGCCTATTGAAGTTCTTGTGGGTTATGGTTTGATTGAGTGGGTTAAAAAAGACCAGAATGAGATCGTAAACAGACTTAGAGGTTTGCGTAAGAAGCTTTCTCAGGAGCTAGGGTTCTTAGTTTCACCTATATCACTTCAAGACGACATCAATATTGATAGTTACGATTATGTAGTAAAACTGCATGGCGAAGATGTGTCTCGTTTCCATTTGAAGCCCACAAAGCTTTTAGGTGTGGGTTCTGAGGTGAAGCGCCTTCCTGGCCTTAAGGTTAAAGAGCCTGCATTTGGTTACGATGCGGTTTGGCTTAGCGAAGAAGAGAAGGGTATGGCAGAGTCAATGGGTACAGATGTTTTCGCGCCTGAGATAGTCTTCACCACTCATTTAAGTGAAGTGATTAAAACAAATGCAACTTCTCTATTTGGTTTTGATGAAGCAAAAATGTTGCTTGATAAGACTGCTGAGCAAAGTCCACAATTGGTCGAAGAATATAATCGCAAGGTGAAGAATGTAGAAGTCCTTGTGAGAGTGATGAAAATACTACTTTCGGAAAAAGTACCTCTTAAAGATGTCAAAAGCATTCTTCAAGTGATGGTTGAGTCTTACACTGAGGAAATGTCTGTAATATTTTTAGCTCAGAAAATTAGAAATGCACTTGGTCGTGCAATAGTGAATAAGGCCTTCGGAAAGCATCCCGTAGAGTTGATAACGCTGGAAAGTCAACTGCAACAAATGTTAGTGAATAACGTTCTTCAAAATGGGCCTGACGCTGTGGCTATAGAGCCTAACTTAGCGCATAACCTTGTCGAATCGCTAACGGAGCAAGTTTCACAGAGAACAGCCTCAGGCAAGCCGTCAGTTATCGCTGTTGAGCAGCATATAAGGTACAACTTTGCTAACTCAGTAGGTAAGCGTGTGCCAGGGCTGCAAGTGATTGCGGTTGATGAAATACCTCCAAATCAAGATTTCGAGATTATAACTACTCTAGAAGCATAATCACCAAATCAGTGAAAAGGCTCATTGCAATAAAATCAATGCAATGAGCTTTTTTCTTTTTAGGTGAACAAAAATGAGTTTAGTGATCCCCATTCACGAAGTGAAGGCAAAAACGATAAATTTGGCATACGCAAAAGCTATCGAAGTTTACGGTAGTGAAGCAACGGTTTTGAACACACGTCAGGAAGAAGACGGTGACTGTGTAATAACCCTTTGTAGTCGAGATACCAAAGGCATAGATAAAGCCGCCCTCAAACTTGCATCAGAGCAACCAACGTCTGTTGTTGTAGAGTCTTCAGAGGATATTGAGATTGAAGAATCTGTAGCTCAAATCATGGAGATGATTTCAAACAAGACGTCGCTTAACCATATGGAAACCAGCGCCAACGAAGCTGAGACTATAGTCGAAGAATTAATGGATATGGGCTTCGATTACAGATTTGCTACTGACGTAGTACAAAAAGTATTGAAATCAAAACCAGCAGCGGACACTTCAGACGTATTACGCGTTATTGGTGAGAAGATTCCCTACGTAGAAGAGGATGTAATCTCGCAGGGTGGTTGGGTTAGTGTAATGGGGCCTACAGGAGTTGGCAAAACTACCACTCTTTCAAAATTGGCCTCATTGTACAGTCGCATGTTCTCACCAGAAGAAATCGCCTTGGTCACTGTGGATACCTATCGAATAGGTGCAGTAAACCAACTTCAAGAGTTTGCAGAGTTGATTGGAGTTGATTTCCACGTATGTCATTCGCCATCAGAGCTTAAAGCAAAGACTGAAGAGTTGAAGCACAAAAGTTTAGTGTTATTGGATACGGCAGGAAAATCACAAAAAGATAAGCTGCTGCACTCCCAGTTGAAAGGATACCTGGATGGGAATATTAAAAACCTTCTCGTCCTTAATGCTGGAACCCAGTTAGACGGTATAAATAACATCATCGAAGAATTCATGGAATTCGGGATTAGTGGGTTAGTGCTTACTAAGCTCGATGAAGTTATGAAAATGGGTGCTGCTATAACGGCGGTATGTAAGAACGGCGTTCCAGTTCAATATCTCACAACGGGTCAGAAAGTCCCTTCAGATATTGAGAAAGCAGATCAAACTATCTTGATGCGAAGAGCATGTGACCTCGCTGGCCGCAAATGGGTTAAATAGGGCAATTTTGTATCGTTTTGCACTATTAATCACTTAGCGGTAAGAGCGACATGACAGCATATAACAAAGAAATAGATGTATCTGAATATTATTCACTAGTCAAAAGAATCGCTTTTCATTTGAAGGGTAGTCTACCCGAAAAATTTGAAGTCGATGATCTTATTCAGACAGGAATGATGGGACTGATTGAGGCCAGGGGGTCTTATTCCAGCTCTTCTGGCGTCCCTTTTGAAGCTTACGCGAGATTGAAGATTCGTGGAGCAATTATTGACTCTGTCAGAAAAAATGGTGACCAAAGCCGTGGTTTTAGCAAGCAGAGTAAAGCGATATATGAAGCCACAGTCAATTTTCAAAAGTTGAATAAAAGAGAGCCTTCAGATCAAGAGTTATCTGAAATGCTCGGGATCGACTTAGAAAAACTCCAAAAGTTTTATAAAGAAGCAAACACGATGAGGTTTGTGTCTTTAGATGATGACTTCGAAATTACATCAGAAGATGAAGATTTTGATAGGCAGGTGTTGATTGACCGCATTGTTCCGGCTCTGCAAATGCTCAATGAGCAGGAAAAGTTGGTTATAAGCTTGTATTACATGGAAGAGCTTAATCTGCGCGAGATTAAAGAAGTGATGAATATAAGCGAGCCGCGCATTCATCAAATAAAAGGGAAAGCGCTCGCGAAGATAAAAGGTTTTTTGTTAGACGAATGATGGGAGTCAACATGCGGAATTATTCCGATTGCAAAGTATTAGTTGTGGATGACATGTCTACGATGAGAAAAATAGTTACAAACCTGTTAGTGGATGTGGGCTTCGCTAAAGAGAAAATCGCGGACGCAGATGACGGGATTACAGCACAGCATTATCTTGAAAACAATGAAGTAGATTTTATAGTCACTGATTGGAATATGCCCAAAGTGACTGGTATAGAGCTTTTAAGATGGGTTCGTTCTCATGAACGCCATAAGAATGTACCTGTTCTGATGGTAACGGCAGAAGCAAAGAAAGAGCAAATCGTGGAGGCAGCACAGGCAGGTGTGAATGGCTACATTGTTAAGCCGTTTAATTCAAAAACCTTAAGTCAAAAGATCGCCAAGATATTTGAAGGTTAGTGTTGAATGAAACCTATTTCAGTTAAAGAGGCAGAAAATCTTCTGTCTTTAGTAAAAGCTGGCGAACATCACCAGGCAAACCTTTTTTTGAGTTCAGTTGTGACACCTAACGGTCACCAAATGCTAGCTGAGATCGAAAAATTATTAGCGGATATCGAGTCTAGCCGAAGTGAAGCTTTAGCTGGACTAGAGGGCGATTTAGCAACATCAGCCGCCTACCGTTGTCAAAATGCGCTTGAGCAACTGGCTTATATTGTTGAGCAAGGTTCTGATGCTGCCAATGTTACTTTGCACATAACAGAGAAATTGGCAGAAAGGGTCTCAGCGCTAGCCGCTGATGGTAAATTAAGTGAAGTAGTTGCAGATGAGCTTAATTCAATGCTCATGGAAATTATGCTAAAGCAGAGTTATCAAGACCTGACAGAGCAGGTCGTTGTAAAACTCAAAGACTTCGTCCAAAGAATTGAATCATCACTAAGTCAATTAGTTGACCTTAAGAAAGCAGGTGCCTGTGAAAGTTCACTTGGGCCATCTGTCACGACATTCGAAAAACAATTCACAGTAGATGCTCAAGATGACATAGATTCACTACTACAGGCTGCTCAGCCAGGAGAGGCATGATATGGACGAAGAATTACTTTCCCAGTTTTTAGAAGAAGCAACAGACCTTTTTGAAAGTCTAAACGAAAATTTAGTAGATCTTGAAAGCGATACAGCTAACAAAGAGATACTGAACGAGGTGTTCAGGGCTTTTCACACCATAAAAGGTGGAGCTGGATTTCTAGAGCTAAAACCAATGGTCGATTTGTGTCACATAAGTGAAGATATTTTTGACAAAATTCGTTCTGGAAAGAGAGAGTTTAGCTCTAGCGATATGGACGTATTTTCAAAGGTTTTAGATGAATTGAGTGACATGTTCGACTCAATTCGAGACGGAAAGTATCAGCTTTCAAGTCCTGATGAACTCATCGGTGAGCTTGAGAGTATCATGGATGTTGCAGTCGTTAGTACGGATAAGGAAAAAGCTACGTCAGGTGAATCGAACTCCACAGATGTTGAGACCGATTCACCCGAAGAGCCGGAAGAGCTTGATGAAATGGAAGCTTTCTTCGAGTCAATTAAACAGGCTCCGAAAGTTGAAGCCCATGTGGATGAAGGGCAAGTTGGGGTTGAAGAAAACAATACGGCTTTAGCCAGTTCCGAGCCTGAAAAAGCGCCTGAGGTTTCGAAGCCGGAACCTTCGCCCAGAGAGCAAGACAGTCAAATCAAAAAATCCAAAAAGTCTGATAATGCTGTCGTGCGTGTAGATACATCAAAAATTGATGATATCGTGAATCTTGTTGGTGAGTTGGTACTAAACCGGAATAGGCTTAAGCAGGTTGCGCTTCAATTAGACAGTCAAGATCTGTTGAGGGGCATAGGTGCGTTAGACTATATCACTACCGAGCTTCAATCCTCAGTTATGAAAACTCGTATGCAGCCAATAAAACGGGTTTTTCAGCGTTTTCCTAGGATGGTTAGAGATATTGCCCGAAACCTCAATAAAGAAGTTGATATGGTGATGCTCGGTGAAGATACAGAGCTAGATAAAAACCTAGTAGACGCACTTGCAGACCCGATGATACACATGATCAGAAATTCAGTAGACCATGGTGTAGAAGATCCTGCAACAAGAAGCCAGAAAGGTAAGGATACTACTGGAACTATAACGCTGAAGGCTGAGCAGTTGGGTGATCATATTGATATTACAATATCTGATGATGGCAAGGGTATTGACGCCGATGTTATGAAAGCCAAGGCGATAGAAAAAGGAATCATCAGTGAGGAAGAGGCTGAGAATTTAAGCGACAACGATGCATTACAACTCATTTTTTCACCAGGATTTTCTACTGCGGAAACCGTTACCGATCTTTCAGGGCGTGGTGTCGGTATGGACGTTGTTAAAACGACAGTAGAAAGATTGAATGGCTACGTCAGCATAGATTCAAAGCTTGGGTTCGGCACTACCTTTACCCTCAAAATCCCATTGACTATGGCAATAATGCAAACGTTGATGGTTGAAATTGGTAGTCAAAATTATGCAATACCTCTTCCTGGTATAAGCGAAATATTTCTTTACGACCAAAATAAAGTAAATGTCATTGATGGGCAAAGCTTAAGTCGCTTACGCGAAGGAAGCGTGCCCATATTTTACCTCGATGAATTGCTTCCTTCATCTATCAGTGAGGAGCTGGAAGGGACAAACCGGAAAGTGGTTGTGGTTAGTATAGCTGATAAGTTTGCAGGCGTTGTTGTTGACAATGTAATTGGTCAGGAAGAAGTAGTTATAAAGCCTCTAGGTGCTTTCTTGGGTGACATGTCCGAATACGCAGGAGCAACCATAACAGGAAACGGAAAGGTTGCGCTCATATTAGACGTTAATAAGTTGCTTTCGGTTTCTTAAGTGGAAGTCCTCAGCTTTTTAGGGATTGTTGTAGGCGTTGGTGCATTGCTTTTGGGCAATGTGCTAGAGGGTGGTCAGCTTAGCGCAATATTAAACCCTATCGCATTTATGATAGTCATCGGTGGCACGATGGGTGCTGTTATGGTGCATACCCCAACAAAAATATTTCTGAAAAGTCTTGGGGCGTTTCCCAGGGTATTTTTTCCTCCTAAATTGAAAGCTGAATTGGTAGTAAAGCAATTCATGGTGATGGCGCGTGCCTGTAAAAAAGATGGTTCTTTGCAGGCTGGTAACTATGAAAATAACTTCGACGACGCGTTCATACGAAAAGCAATAAAAATGCTAGCTGATAACGCTGAGGTGGATTTAATCGAAGATATTCTGCACAGAGATATAGATCTAGAAGAGCGTAACCATAGGCTTCACGCAGAGGTTTATAAAAGTATGGGTGGATACAGCCCTACTATTGGCCTTGTTGGGGCGATTCTCGGTTTAATAAATGTAATGTCTTACTTAGATAGTCCTAGTCAACTAGGGCATGGGCTTGCCGTAGCATTTACAGCAACGTTATACGGTGTTTCTTTTGCAAATCTAGTGTTTATCCCTGTCGCAGAAAAGTTAACCATACTAAGTGAGCGTGAAGCAAACTTCAGGGATATGGTTGTAGCAGGCGTTGTATCTATTAGAAGTGGTGAAAGCTTGTCTACAACTGAGAGTCGTCTTAGGTCTTATCTTGACGACAGGTTGGCCTCTGGTTGGAACTAAAAGTATGAGAAAGGCAAGGAAGTCAGTAGGAAGCGAAGGAGGGCATGAACGTTGGTTGGTGTCTTATGCAGATATGTTGACCCTTCTTTTCGGATTATTCGTTGTTTTGTGGGCATCCAAGCAAGACGGAGTGAGCGAAAAGGTTGTTCAAGAGTCTGTTGTATCGGTTATGCAAGGTAAAGAGAGTGAAGTAGTCTCTCAGTATAATGCGCTTCCTTTACGGATTAAATCAGGTATGACGCCCTATGTGAAAAAGGGGTTGCTCGAATTCAGCATTTCAAATAAATACCTTGAAGTCATAGTTTTTAATGACAACATCTTTGAATTGGGATCAGCCGAGCTTAGTTATAAGTCTACTGAGCCTCTGTTTATGTTAAGTACGCTGATTAGCGACATTGAAAATAACATAATAATAGAGGGGCATACTGACAACCTTCCAATTACTGGCGGTCGATATCCATCCAATTGGGAGTTGAGTAGTGCAAGAGCGGCCTCTGTTCTTCGTTTCTTTGAGCGTAAAGGGGTTAGCCCTAAGCGAATGTCTATCGTCGGCCATGGAGCGAACAAGCCTGTTGAAAGTAATCACACTGAAGATGGTCGTAAAAAGAATAGAAGGGTAGTAGTAAAAATTTTACGGGATATGTAATGGATAAAGCGGCAGCAATAAAAGTAAAAAAGTATGTAACCTTTGAAGTTCAAGGCGAACATTATTGTCTGAAGATCAATAGTGTAAGAGAGGTTTTGGAAGATACTGAGTTTACTGATGTTCCTAACTCTCCTTCTTTTGTAATGGGTGTTATAAACTTGCGCGGTGTGATCCTCACAGTTATTGACGGCTCAAAATATATAACTGGCATACCAATAAAAGTAAGTGATAGTTCTAGGATATTAGTGTTTGAAGATGACGATTCAGGCCATCAAGTCGGCATACTAGTTGACTCTGTTTCTGAGGTGATTGTTATCTCTGAAGATGATGTTAATCCATTTTTGAAAAAAGATGGTGGAAAGAAATACGTAAGAGGTCTTTACCACAGGAAGGATGACGTGTGCGTGGTTTTAAATGAAGGAAAGCTGTTTGAGGATAGCGGAATTTAAAGGAAGCTAGTCAGGGAAGAATTATGAAACAAAATCTAATTAGAGTTCATTCAAACTATTCAGTGCACGATGGTTTGGCTACGCCAGAGCAGTTGGTGCAGGAGGTTGTGAATCTTGGGCTTCAATATCTGCCAATCACAGAACATTCAAACATATCTTCTTGGGTTAAATTATCAAGAGCTTGTGCATCGCATAACATAAGTCCAGTATATGGTGTCGACATTAAAATAGATGGGATTGGTCTTGTTTGTTTTTTCGCAAAAAATAATGAAGGGCTTGTTGAACTTAGAAAGTTAGCTTCTGAGGCTCAGAAGAATAATGAAGTTATAGGTGAAGCCCAGTTATTCTTGCCTGATTTATCCAAAATATTGACTGAAGAAAACGTTCTCATCTTCTTTGACCAGGAGCAGGCATCATCTGAAGTTTTTCAGAAGAACAAAGAATATCTTTCTGATTTAGACCTCGCGTTAAAGTATGACCTCTTAAAGGCTCCAGCCGTACCTGATTTTACATATTCATGTGTTGTTCCATCTGTTGACGTCTACTTTGTCGATACAAACGATAAGATAACCCACGACGTTCGGGTAGCAATTCAAAGATCTGAGTTGCTAACCGAGTTTGAAAGCGAATTTAGTAACTTAATGTCATTTCATAGCGAATCGAGTTTCGCTGAGTTGTTCCCTGAGCAGGTGTCACTAGAATTTAAAAGTGCTGAAAGTGTGTTTGCTGACTTTACAGCAGTACATGAAGTTGATGTTGTAAAGTTACCCTCCTACCCCTACACAGATGGGGTGTCTGAAGATGAGTTCTTTAATAGTCTTGTTGCTGAAAAATATGAAGAGAGGATTGGCTCTTATCTTAAGAATAACCCCAAGCATAAGCGGGAAGATTATGATCGACGCTTGCAGCTAGAGCTGGATGTGTTATTGAGTATGGGGTATTCGGGTTATTTTCTTATTGTTTGGGACTACATCACCTGGGCAAAAGGAGAGGGTATTGCTGTTGGAGTAGGCCGAGGTTCTGCTGGTGGTTCATTGGTTGCGGCAGTGCTAGGCATAGTAGAAATAGACCCGTTGAAGTATGACCTCCTTTTTGAGCGATTTTTAAATCCTGAGCGAAAGTCTTTACCCGATGTTGATACAGATTTTGACAGTGCTCGGCGTAGCGAGGTTATTGACTATGCGAAGCACCGTTTTGGCGAGGAGATAGCTACTCAAATTTGTACGTTTGGCCGAATGAAGGCTAAAGCTGTGATGAACGATGTTGCCCGTGTTTTAGGTGTAAAGTCGCTTAGTAGCTTTATACCAGCTGGGGCGGAAGTAACCTTATCTGATGAGCTGGCAAAAAATGGGAAGCTCAAAGAGCTGTCTGAAATGCCAGAGCATAAAGAGCTGTTTGATTTTGCTTTAAGGTTAGAAGGCCTTCCACGTTCTATTGGTCGGCACGCAGGCGGAGTTGTAATATCAAACGGCAGCATGTTCGGCTGTACAGGGCTATATCGAGATTCAAAGGGTAACACGTCAGTGATGCTTGATATGAACGACTCGGAGGCTGTGGGGCTTGTAAAATTTGACTTCCTATCGCTTGGAAACCTTTCTACTATAGATAGAACAGTTGAAGTCTTAAAAACACGCGGAATTGAATTAGATATTGACCACTTAGATTTGAATGACAGTAAAGTCTATGCATTTCTTTGTCGGGCTTTAACTGAAGGAATATTTCAGTTACATAGTTCAGGAATGAAAGCGCTAGTTAGAAAAATAAAGCCTGACAACTTTGAAGATATCATTGCCTTATTGGCACTGTTCCGGCCTGGGCCTTTGCGTTCGGGTATGGTCGATAACTTTATTGCGAGAAAACATGGTCAGGAGGAAGTGTCATATCCTGATAGTAAGTATCAACATGAAATGCTTAAAGGGGTGCTAGACCCCACATATGGAATAATACTTTATCAAGAGCAGGTAATGCAGATTGCTCAGGTTATGGCAGGATACTCACTTGGAGAGGCTGACTTATTGCGTCGGGCGATGGGAAAGAAAAAACCTGAGGAAATGGAGAAGCAAAAGAAGATCTTTATTGAGGGTAGTAGTGCAAATGGTGTGGATTCTGAATTATCTGAAAAGATATTTAACTTAGTTGATAAATTTTCAGGGTATGGGTTCAACAAAAGTCACAGTGCAGCTTACGGACTAATAACCTACCAAACCGCATATTTGAAAACCCATTATACAGCGACATTTATGGCAGAAGTTTTAACGAAAGAATGTGATGATCATGATAAATTATCAAGGTGCGCTGCTGAACTCTCATCCTACGGTGTTAAACTTCTACCACCATGCATAAATAATTCGAGAGTATTTTTCCATTCTCCTGACGAACATACTATAAGGTTTGGGTTGAGCGCAATGAAGCAGATAGGGGTTAATTTTGCGCAAAGCCTAGTAGAAGAGCGCGAGGCGAATGGTGACTTTACGTCGGTAGAAAACTTTTATGAAAGGATGGAAGCAAATTTGAGCAAGACTCAACTCACAGTCTTGTCCTGTGCAGGTGCGTTTGAGCAAGTGTCTGATTTCGCCGACTGTTTAGACCTTGTGTCCGAAAAGTATGATTTCGAAAAGACGAAATTTGCAATTAGTACCGATTTAGAATCAATAGACTTTAATCAAAAATTAATTTGCGGAATTGACTTTAGGGTTGAGTCTAAGCTTGCGCAATTCTCTGATGAGCTAAAGCAAGCAAAGTGTATCGAGATTGGTGCACTTAGTGACGTCTCTAATGGTACAAAAGTTCTTTGTGGCGGATTAACCATTGGAGCTAAAATCATTACATCTAAGGGGAAGAGTCGGTTTGTGGGCGAACTTCGAGATACATCTGGCTCTATAGAGATAGTAGGTTGGTCTGACTTTGTAGCGGGGTACGGTAATACCTTTAAAGATGATGATTTTTTCATAGTAGAGGGAAGACTGGGCAGTTATAACGATAAAAAGCAACTCACCTTGAATAGAGCATGGGACAAAGACTTTGTCAGAAAGAGGTTGGCAAAACATTAAAATAAAGCTCTGCGGTTTGCAGAGCTTTTAGTTTAAGCACTAAGCAAGTTCATGTCTATGTCGGAATTTCGCATCATGAAATCACTTTCAACTTCAATTAGCTTTCCGCCCTGCTTTTGTGCTTCTTCCAAAGCGAGTTGCTTAAGAGCGCTTCCAGCTTTGAATACTACTGAGTAGGTTTCCCCATTGTGAGTTTTGTCTATTTTTAGGTGATTCCCCGTTTGAGGGTTCATGCCATGCTCTTTGCTGATAAATGAGCTTTCGAGCTTTAGTAATACGGCGTACCATTTCATATTAGTCCTCTTTTTAAAAATGCAAATGTTTGCAGAGGTATATAGGTCTACCAAATGGTAAGTGGAGTAAAGAAACACTCTCGTGTGATCCGCCATCGGTGATTAATATGGGTTGTTGATGCTATGAGAGAGAAGAAAAAACGACTCCAAAAAGGAGTCGTTAGTATTATGCCACTAATAAAACCGATGGACGGCCATTAGCATTGATTTGAGACGCTATCATCGCAATTTTAGAAATAAGTTGGCTATCAATAGTTGTTGATGCTCTTTCACTGTTCTTTTTTAAGAACAAATAAATAGGAGTAAAATTGTCTTCTTTTTCAAGAACACGTGATACTGTTCTAGTTTCATTATTTCTAAAGCATGTCACGCTAATTCTTGTTGAACGAGCTTTTTTGTCAAAAATTAATGAAACATTAACATCTTTAGCAACTTTAAAATTTTGAACGATATATCTAAATTTTGCCATTATGGCATTGAATATTACTTTTAGCATCTCTTGTCCTCTTGTAATGCTTTTGTACTAAAACTATATAGGCTTTAGTCAGAGGAAAATTCCTAATTGCAGAATACAGAAGTAAAAGCAAATTAATCTAAAACAGAGCCTCCTGCAAGTGAAATCTTCTCTAATAGTTCATCCTTTAGTTTAAGTAACTTCACTCCAGAGGCGTTTAGGGCAAGCAGAGCTTGTAGTCCAGCGCAGTCGAACTCATTAAGTTCGAAGAGATCAACCTGCTCTTTGTCTTTAAATGATGTCACGAACTCGTTAGCATTCATTTTATTGATCTTATGATATACGGGGGTTTTAGTGTCAGCGCATAACTTGTCATTCGTAGTTGATGTATTCATTTTCTCAGTCTCTCCGCGATGTTCTGTAACTGTAACCTGATTTTCATTGGTTACTTCTTTCATGTCGTTTCCCTTTTATGTAGCTGGCGTAACTGTGGTCGTAAATGACGTTTCATTGCTTGTCCGTCAGATATCACGAGTTATGTTCCACAATAGCTGCTATATCGAGAATAAGAGAAACTGTGCCATCACCGAGAATTGTAGCCCCTGAAAAGTTCTTTATTGCTTGATAATTCTGCTCAAGGTTCTTAATAACAACTTGTTGTTGATTGAGTAGTTCAGAAATTTTTATCGCAACTTTCTTCCCATCGTGTTCGACGATAACTAATAGCTTTTTATTGTCTTCAACTTCATTCTCTTGAATGTTAAAAACATCGAAGAGGTTGATGATAGGTAAAAACTCATCTCTAAGTCCGTATAGTGATGGCTTGCCTTGTACTGTCTTAACGTGGTCTGCCTTGAGCTGTATGGATTCCAGGATGGAAAGTATAGGGAAAATGAATACCTGATCTCCAACTCTTGCTAATTGTCCATCCAGGATAGCCAATGTGAGCGGTAGCCTTATTCTAAAGAGTGAACCTACTCCTTCATCTGAAAAAAGGTCTATGTCGCCTTTTAAGCTATGGATGTTTTTACGAACAACATCCATGCCAACTCCTCGGCCAGAAACGTCGGATATCTGATCTGCCGTAGAGAAACCTGCTGCAAATATTAACTCATCAATTTCTTTTTTAGTGTAAACACCATCAGGTGAAATGATGCCCTTCTCAATCGCTTTTTGTTTCACTTTAGCATTATTGATACCGCCGCCATCGTCTCTTATATCTATAATTAGGTTTCCACCTTGATGGTAAGCGCTAACATCAATAGTGCCAGCAATAGGTTTCCCTCTTTCAGCTCTGGTTTGACCGTCCTCTATGCCGTGATCTACGGCGTTTCTAATGATATGAACAAGCGGGTCGGTTATTTTTTCGCTAACAGTTTTATCAACTTCAGTTTCACCCCCAAGAACGTTTAGGTTTATTTCTTTGCCAAGGGCGTTTGAAGTGTCTCTAACTATTCTAGGGATTCGGTTGAAGGCGGCACTGATTGGAACCATTCGGACTTCGATGATACCATCTTGCAAGTCGCGCATCTGTCTTTCTAGCGATACTAGAACTTCTTCTATGTTATCAGTGATGACATTCCCATTTTGATCTTTTCGGGAAAGCATTGACTGGGTTATAACTAACTCACCCACCAAATTTACAAGATGGTCAATTTTGTTTGTATCAACACGGATACTAGAGTTAACAGTTTTTTTCGAGGTTGTTTTCTTTTTTAAAGGATTTTTTGATTCTTCAGGAATTTCTTTTGTCTTTATTTGTGCCTTATTTGTGACAATGAATTCAAGGATTTCGCATTCATCTTCCACCCATTCAAAAGGCTCTTTGATTTCTTCTAAGTCGAGTTCATCGCCAGTGACGGTTATCTCCCAGCTCAAGGTTACATGGGTAAAATCTGCGTCAATAGGTGGAATGCTGTTCTCAAGTAACTTAACTTCAGTCTCACCTAGCGAAGCGATTTCTCGCAATATCCTTAGTGGTTCGTTTCCTGTGTTAAGGATGTCTCTCGCAGGCTTAAACTTAATTAATACCGATTCAATATTTTCAGAGGCTACTTGTGATGATGATTCTTCTACTTGTTCAATGTCTTGAATGGCTTGAAGTGTGCTTGTAATAGAGCTAATGAGTTCATGATCGGGATCTTCATCAGCCTCATAAGCTTCAAGAATTTTTTTAAGGGCATCTATAGCCTTAAAAAAAGTGTCAGTTATGTTACTGGTCAGTCTACGTTCGTTATTCCTGATTTCATCTAGAATATTTTCAAATGTATGAGTTAGGCCTACGATTTCTTTGAATCCGAACGTACCTGCTCCACCTTTTATCGAATGGATAGCTCTGAAAATACTATTTATTTCTTCTGGATCAGGTGCATCAATATCAATCTCAAGGATGCCGGACTCCATTAGCTCTAGTCCTTCGAAACTCTCCTCTAAGAAAGTCTGTTTTAGAGCGTTCATATCTAAGCTCATAGATCCTCTTTAACTCTTTAGGAAACGTTGTATTACTGATTTCAACTTTTCAGGTGCAAAAGGCTTAATGATCCAACCAGTTGCCCCAGCGCTCTTACCAGCGTTCTTTTTTTTACGATCACCCTCTGTTGTGAGTATAAGAATCGGGCATGTTATGCTTAGTTCTTGTCTGCATTTGGAAGTAAGTGTAATACCGTCCATGTGTGGCATATTTACATCTGTAAGAATTAGATCTGGTACTAAAGTATTTAACTTCTCAATAGCATCGAGGCCATCTTCAGCGAAAGTTAGCTCAACGTCAGGTAATTCTGATAAAGAAAAGTCAATTAGACTCCTAATTGACTTTGAATCATCTACTACAAGTATTTTCATTAAAATAACTCAATATCATCATCTTCAGAGCTGGCTCCAGAGCGACTGGATTCAGTGGTCTCCTTGATATTTTTCAATGCATCTTTCACCGATAGGCCTTCATCATACAGTAGCTTGAATAAGTCATGTTCTGACTCCATGCTGTATGACTTTCTAATTTTATTCTTTAAAGAGTCCCATTCCATGGGGTCTTTAAGTTTTGCGTCATCAGAAACTAGGGTAGACAGCATCACAAGGCTGTTATTTACGTGCTCTAATCGTTGATTTAATCTGTCGTAGAATTGAAATGACACAATAGAAAGATCTATATCTTTTTTAAGTTGTTCTAACTTTGGATTGTCATTATCTTCTTTTAAAATTGAACGTAATGATGATGACATAGATTTGAAGCTATCTATTAGAGCGTTTACCGAGTAATCACCCTCTGTCATCGAGGCTTCAATTTGCGCAGTAGCTAGAGCAATTAACAAAACTGACTCTTGCAGTTCGGTAATGTCGAGGATGTGATTAATGTTTTTGAAGTGCTTCATTAGAGCACCCGATTTATAGTCTTTACAAGCTTCTCTGGTTCAAACGGTTTTACAATCCATCCGGTAGCGCCAGCTTCTTTGCCTTGAACTTTCATGTCAGAACCAGATTCTGTAGTTAAGCAAAGGATAGGAGTGCTACTGAATTGTGGTAGTTTTCTAAGCTCTTTGATAAGTTCAATACCGTTCATATTAGGCATATTAATATCTGTCACGATAGCGCTGAATGATGCATCTTTCGCTTTAGAAAGTGCGTCGACACCGTCTTCCGCTGAAACCACATCGTGGCCTTCATCTTGAAGTGTCATTTCGATCATTTGACGCATCGATTTGCTGTCGTCAACAATGAGAATTTTAGCCATTTGTTACTTCCTCGGTCTGTGCTAAGGCGGAATCAAGAACTCCGTGATTTATAAGTCTATCGATATCTAGAATCACTAGCATGTTTTCACCCACGCTGGTTATTCCTTTGATGTAATCAGTGTTAATGGATACGCCAAGGTCAGGCGCTTCTGAAATTTCTGATAACTTTATGTTCTGAGTGTCAGAAACACTGTCTACGACAATACCCATGATCTTTTCAGTGTCTTCACTCTTTATTTTTGTAACGATTACGACTGTTTTTTTGTCGTACTCATTCCATTTCATATTGAATTTAAGTCTGAGATCCAAAATGGGAATGACTGTCCCCCTAAGGTTGATAACACCTTTTATGAAGTCAGGAGTATTCGGGATACTTGTGGTTTCTTCCCAGCCTTTAATCTCCTGAACTCTCAAAATGTTAATGCCATAGAACTCTTCACCTAACTTAAATGAAAGGTACTGCTCTACAGATTCGGTTTCTATTTGTGTATCGATTTGGGGTTCCATAGTCAAAGCCGCGTTACTTCACATGTACGTTTATAGGTTTCAAAAAAGCAAATTATATTATTGAACTCGTTAGAGTCGTATTTCTGTTTATGCGTACCTAAGTAAAGGAATGTTAATACTACGGTAAATCTAATTGGAAAAGGCTTTTCTCACAGATTCTGAATTTGAAAAAATTGTTCAGATTATCAGAGATGCCTCGGGCATTCATCTCTCAGACTCAAAGCGCGATTTGGTAGTTAACCGCATTCTCAAACGTTATAAATCACTCGGTTTATCGTCTTTCAGTGCATATATGGACTACCTAGAGTCTGGTGGTGTAAAAGAAATGTCCTCCCTTGTTGACGCTATAACAACTAACCTGACCTACTTCTTCAGAGAAGTACATCATTTTGAATATTTAGAAAGAACTCTTTTACCGGAGTTTTATGCAACGCGAACTGATGATGTGTTTAGGATCTACTCTGCTGGCTGTTCTTCTGGTGAAGAGGTTGTTTCGTGTGCAATTGTGTGTGAGCGCTTCAAGCAAAAAAACGAAGATTTCTCATATGAAATAGTTGCTGTCGATATTGATACGAAAATGATTAAGTTTGCAAATGACGGTGTGTATTCAGAAGAGTCGCTTATGTTAGTGAGTGATTCGGATAGAAGGTTGGTTTTTGATAGAGGGACAGGCGGTAATCGAGGCTTCTATAGAGTGAAACCTGATGTGAAAAAAAATATAAGGTTCCTTCAGCAAAGTATTATGGAGCGACCAAAAGTAATGCTGGATTATGATTTAATATTTTGCAGGAATGTCTTGATATATTTCAGCGAGGAGTCTGCCTTAAAAGTCTTAAGTGCATTTAGGTCTGTTTTGAAAAAAGATGGTTTGCTATTCCTAGGTCATTCCGAAAACATGGTTGGTAAGCAGGATTTTTTCGAGCTGATAACCAGAACAATGTACAGGGCGTCACAGTGAAAATATTAGAGCAAGGCCAAGTCATCGTTCAAAAAAGTAAAGAGCCAATTCAGACTATATTGGGTAGTTGTGTTTCCGTAGCTGTATTTTGCACCGATACACATTTGTCTGGTATGAATCATTTTGCGCTTCCTTTTCAGGGGAATGCGGTAGATATGCCGGAGAGATATGGGATACATGCAATGGAGTATCTCCTAAATGAACTATATAAGAAGGGCGCAAGAAAGTCTGCATTAAGGGTTTTGTATGCGGGGGGCGCTTGCCTGCGAGACTCAAAATATCGAATTGGATATCAAAACATTGGGTTTGTGGAAGATTTTTGCCAAACAGAGTCTTTGAAAATAATTTTCAGGGATGTAGGTGGTTTTGCTGGTCGTCGTGTTGTATTTAAGCCCCTCGATACAAGGTTGCATATAAAGTTGTTAAACATATCCGGTGAGGGTGTGGAAATGTTTAGTTTAGCTCAGAAAAATGGAGTGGAGTTGTTCGAATGATTAAGGTGTTGGTAGTGGATGACTCTGCTTTGGTGAGGCAGTTGTTAACCGAGATTCTTAATAGTCATCCTGAAATAACAGTTGTAGGTACTGCTGGAGACCCTTATCAAGCAAGAAATAAAATTAAAACCTTAAACCCTGATGTCATTTCCCTTGACGTAGAAATGCCGAGGATGGATGGCTTAACCTTCTTGTCAAACCTGATACGTCTACGCCCTCTGCCTGTTGTTATGGTCAGTTCTCTTACTGAGAGAGGGGCTGAAGTGACATTAGAGGCATTAAGTATAGGTGCCGTGGATTTTGTTTCAAAACCTAAGGATGACTTAGCTAATTCACTCAAAGAGTATTCTGATGAAATTCAGAGCAAGATTATTGCTGCTTCTAAGACTGGATTGGGTTTTCTCGAAGAAAGAAGCAAGAGGGAGGCCGTGCGTGTTTCGATGAAGTCATCCGAGTCAATTGATGTTAAATGCAAATATAGCGTTGATGCTGTACTTCCAAAACAAAAGGTGAGGCACTATCAGACTACAGACAAAGTGATCGCCATCGGAAGTAGTACAGGTGGTACAGTAGCGCTAGAACAAATACTTGTTGATTTGCCTACAGATGTACCTGGAATCGTAGTTAGTCAGCATATCCCTGAGCATTTTTCAGACTCCTTTGCTAGGCGGCTAGATTCAATATGTAAGATTTCAGTAAGCGAAGCAAAAGATGGTCAACAAATCATGCAAGGCCATTGTTATATAGCACCAGGCAATAAGCATCTGATAGTTAAAAAATCTGGTGCTAAGTACGTAATAAGTCTATCTGATGACCTTCCTGTAAATAGGCACAAACCGTCTGTTGATGTCATGTTTAGAAGTGTCGCGACGTGTGTTGGCCCCAATGCGCTTGGCATAATTTTAACTGGTATGGGATCAGATGGAGCTGTAGGTTTGAGCGAAATGAAAGAACAGGGCGCTTATACAATTGCACAAGATGAAGATAGTTCAGTGGTGTGGGGTATGCCTGGTTCGGCTGTTAAGTTAGGTGGAGTTTCAAAAATTGTGCCTCTCGAACATATGTCAAATTTAATGAAAAATCATTTTTAGAAGTGCGTTAATGAACGGGGTATCAAAATTGAAATTAGTATTAAAGCGCTTAGCCAAAAATATAGTAATGATGAAATGGTATGAAAAGTTTGCCGCTCTCTCACCTTTGCTAATTTTAGCTCTTTCCAGTATGAGCGAAGCTGCATGGATGATGTATGTTCAGGGTTTTTTTGCCATAGAGTTAACCTGTGTGCTTTTAGTGCTCCTTTCTCGTCGTCGTATTACGGTTTCAAATGTACCAGATAAAGTCAAAGATGGAGTCTCTGTCGTAGATTCTAAAAAGGGGCAAGTAGCTTTGAGCGACTTTGTTGGGTTGGTTCATAGTGAGGTTGATAGTATAAAAAATGAAGTGACTCGTGGTAAGAGCATTGTTAACGAGTCTATCGAGACGCTTCATGATTCGTTTGTTAATGTTAGATCCGTTTTGAAACGAGAACTAGACAATATGTCTGAGCTTGTTCTCGCAATGGATGGTGAGGCTAGCGGCGGTCAAACTGTGAAAGGTTTCGCTTCAGAAATGTCAAAAATTATGGAAAGTATGGTTACGGCTATAGAAAGCGCTTCATCTAAAAATGAAATTGCATTTGAGCAGAACAAAGAAATGCAGAGCTGTATAGAAGACGTATTCGAAATTTTAGAAGATGTGAAGAAAATTGCTGATCAAACTAATCTATTAGCATTGAATGCTGCTATTGAAGCGGCCAGGGCAGGTGATCACGGCAGAGGTTTCGCTGTTGTAGCAGATGAAGTAAGAAATCTTTCTGAAAATTCTAAAGTCTTGAACGAACAAATTCGTAGTTCAGTTACCCGTGCTAAATCACTGATGTCACAAGTAGGTCAATCTATTAATGACGTGCTGGAAGACGGTAAAACTACGTCAAAGGATGCAAGAGATAAACTAGCAGTAGTTACTCGCGATATAACGTCTCTTGATGAGAAAATATCCGGAAAGATTAAAGACTCTTCAGAGGCGGTGAAAGATCTTCAAAAGAGCGTAAGCAACTCTATTAGGTCACTGCAATTTGAAGACATGGTTAATCAGTTGTTAGAGGGTAGTGTGGTCAATGCTGATACATTTTTATCATCAGTAGAAGAGCTTGTAAATTCTGGGGATATATCAGAAGACGACTTACTAAAGGTTAAAGAGGATCTGGAGTCTCGACGTGTTCGCCATGTGGCGCAAGACTCTATGGATACAGGTGAAGTCGAGTTATTTTAATGACTGAAGATAGAAATATAAAAGGGGGCTTTTCAGCCCTCGAACTTATTGTGGTTGTGATCATCATGGGGATTATCGCTATCACAGCTATTCCCAAGTTTGTTTCGCTCAAAGGTGATGATTACCTTATGTCAATGCAGCGCACCAAGAGTGCTGTTGAGGGAGCTTTAATGCTTGTTAAGGCTCGGGCAGAGGCTCAAAATGTGGCTACAGGTGAGAGTGTTCTGAAGGCAGGCAAACTGTCGATAAATCTAGAAAATGGATATCCATCAACTAAAACAGAGGAAGCTCTTAAATCTATAGTTTATTGGGAAGATACTGATGTTGGTTACAGGGCATTTCATAATAAAAAAATAATTGTTATATATCCTCTTAAAGTTGAGCAACCAAATATCGTAACTACTCCTGAAGATTACAATTGCGCTCTAATTTATAAAAATGCCTCAAAAGAAGCTTCTGTAAGTTTCACTAACGAAGATAAGTGCAAAGGCGAGTTATAGTGAATAATGCAATAACAACTATGCTAAAAATTCAACGACGGATAAATATTATTACCTTTGTTCAATTGTGATAATTGGTGTAACGGTATGTGAGTATTGTTCAGCAATATTATTCCAGTCGCCATCTGTCGGCCTAATGATTAAATTAAATTGGTAATTTTGCATATTGTTGTCTAGGAAATTAACAATATGGGATACTGGAGACATCTGTCCTATTGGCGTATAGATACCTTTATCAGGGTCTGTCGTCGCCGCAACCTCAAAAGTTTGATTTTTGCCTAAAATTGACATTATCTTAGGCGAGTCTGTGGTAAGAGTAATGTCATACTCCCCATCAGAGCAAGTTAGCGAGGCTCCGGTGGCTTGTACTATTGGATAGTAAGGCTCATCGTCTGGAGGAGGTTCTATTTCACTAGGGTTATAAAGCGGCTGCGAGTTAAACGTACAAAAGTCTTTTCCAAAATTGCCAGACAGAGACATGTCAAAAGAGTCCGTTTCCGCGAATAGGTTTACGCTTAAAAGTAAAGTGATAGGTAGAATAATGTATTTCATTTCGGCAGTTTGCAATTGTAAAATTATATATATGCACACTATGTGATAATTCTATAATTGTATTCGGTTTTAATGGTAAGAGAAAACACCACCAGTTACCTGGTGGTGTTAAATTATACGCTAAGTAAATGAAGGACTTGTGCCTCCATGCCTTCATTGTTTAGCACAGAAGTTTTATTCTCATACTCTGAGAGAATGCTTTCTTGCTCATCTTCATCATCAGTCTGGTTTAACTTGTCAGTAGCAATCGTCATGAAGGTGTCGTAGACCAATTCGTCCAGGGTTCCTGTGTCACCTTCAAGCGCAGCATTAAGTTGTTCGCGATCTAACCATCCAGCAGAAATTATCAACGGGTTTTCAAGGAATTCGGTTAACGGCCACCAGTGCAGTTCGTCGTGGTTTGGCATTACCTTGTCAGAAAAGATTGGAAGAATCATCGAACCTGCATCCGTTTTGATTTCTGAGTAAGCGCAAGGCTTGTAATAACTCTCATCGGTAAAAGATACAGAGCCATCATCTTGTTTCTCGCCTACAACAGGGTTATTTTTATCGCTCGCTAATACAAACAGTTCCATTTTATGTCCTCTAAGTTAACTCATTATTGAGTTTAATTAAGTAGGGTGTGTTGTAGGTAACTGATGTTGTGCTAATGTGCTATTAGTCGCGCTCTTTTCGCTTGCGTACATATTCTTCGTGAGCGTTCTTGTAGATCTTATTGGCAAGTTCCTGCGCTGTAGAGCTGTCAGTGCCGTTGTTAATCTCTTTAAGGTATTCCCACCAGAATTGTGATTCCGGCGCTTCAGGCGTCAGGTAGCTATCCACAATTGCATAATATTCCCCTTGTTCTAACTCTTGAAAGCATTTTAGCATTTCAGCTTTAAATTCTTGGGTGAACCCAAACTGCTGAGTAGGTATGTCCTCAATGGCTGGAATGACCGCCTGGGACATCCTTTGGACTTTATCAAATTGTCCGTTATCGTCTGCCAAGTTCAAGTTTTCGGCGAACTTTTCAACGACGGTAGGATTTACTTTTATAACGTAGCCTTTCATTGCGAAACTAAAAAACATGTGAAACTCCTTTCTTTAATCTCACAACATTAATGAAAAGAATTTTGAAATCAAGTCTGCTTTCGCCATACAAAAAAGAATTATCTTGTTGCTGTCATATTTACACGTATCAAACTAAGAGGGCTTATTATGGGTAAATGGTATAGAGGTACTGATAACGACAGCGCTGAACCGTTGAGGGTGGCTGGTGTGAATCGGATGTCTACGAGGGCTAAACTAGGGTGCTATTTTTCATCAGAACTTTCTGATGCGCAAAAGTTTGGCGAAAACATTATCGTAGCGCGTCTCGCTTTGTTTAATCCGTTAAGATTGACCGCTAGAAGGCTAGATGATTTTGCGCACAGCTCTCCTGCTGAGGCTTTAGTGAAAAAGTGGAAAGGTATGGGGTATGATGGATTGATTGTAGAATCTGTTCCTGAAAACTTAATGTTAGAGATAAAATACCAACCGGAACACGCTATTGTTTTTGCTAATGAGCAAATTGAAATAGTGGAATTTATTGAAAAGGGCACCTAAAGGTGCCCTTTTGTTTACCAACGGTATCCCAGTTGCATACTTGCTAAAGCCCGAGAGTCATTAGCGGCGGCACCGATATCGACATTCAATCCAAGTAGATTAAATCCAATCCCTGCGCTTACAAGATCTCTGTCAGCGTTTTCGAGATCATGACGGTATCCAATTCGTATTCTGGCAAACTCAAGAGCATCGAGTTCAACACCCAGTGCAACTATTTGCTCATCTTCACCATTAGGTAGGTTTTGCTTAGTGGCGTCCACATCTAGAGCAACTGTCACCCAGTCTCTATGGTAAGAGAGACCGAGAACTGCTTGCGGGTTAATTTCAACAACTCTTTGGTCTGTAGTTAAGTATTCTTTGCTAAGTAGGTTTGTTCCGACTAATCCAGCATTCCAGTGCTCATTAATTTCGAAAAATGCTGCTATGTCAGTATTAAACTCCGTGTGATTAGTTAAAAAGTCATCTTCATTGAAGTCATTAATATCAGCTGTCTCGACTCCAGCGGAGTAGTTGATCAGCGAAACGTGTTGTAATTTAGGTGTCAATGCAACCGCAAGATGCTTCCCTTTGACATCAAATGAAGTTGATAGAGATATCCCAATTTCAGTAACACCAAGCCCTTGTAGTGAAACAGTAGAGGCAATATCGTCTTCTGTGTTAAATAATACTTCACCAGATAGCGGATCGATATAATTCCAAGACATAGTCCTTGGGTCGCATGAACCAAATGTTTGCTGGTTGCTTTCTAAGCAATTATCGAAGTTTCTTAAATCCTGAGATAGAGCGGCCAGTGAGTATGCATCTTTATAGTTAATTTGTCCGCCAAGTGAAACGCCAGTAGAGGCTTTGATTCCGATGCCGAATTCTTGTCCAGGGACGGCGAGTGAGCCTAAAAGACCGAGTGATGCATCGATCTGTCTGCCGGAGAGATTTGCTATTTCAGAAGACAGTTCATCTGCGTTATTAGCTATATCCGTATATGAGTCAAGAGTTCCAGCTGAATTTATTGAAGCGTCCAGTCGGTCAATAATTTCTGAGTCTTGGAAGTCGTCTAACGCGTCAATAAAATTATCTTCATCTGAAGCGCCTAAAGTAGCAACAGGCAGTTGTAGCCAAAATCCGCTTTCGACCTTAGAAGCAGAGAGAGTTGCTGGGTTGTGCGTTAGCGCTGTAGTTAAATCAGGAATTGCAACTCCGACTCCGCCCATTGCGAGGGATTTTGTCTGGTGGGAAGGGAGGAATCCAGTGGCATTCGCGCAAATTGATAATAGTGCGGCGCTTACACCTAAAGCTATAGTTGTTTTCATAGTACATCCATGTTGTTGACTTCAAGTATGTAGCTACAAAGGGGGATAATGGACGGTGGATTTCAATATGAAATCCACCTAGAGGTGTTTAAAATGATTCCCAGTCTTCATTGGAATGTTTTACAACAGTGTAGTCACCTTTGTTTTTATGGTGAGCAGGTATATCGTCAAGTTCTTCATTTCGCGGTGCTGGGACAAGTTCAATTGTGCCTTTAGGTTTACTATCATCGTCATCTGACTGTGATGTTGCAGCACTTTTGATGTATCTACTTTCATTAGTGTTTTTTTCTGTGTCTTGGGCTGCATTTTCAAGTTTTTCCATGCCTTTGTTCAATGCATTGACAGCTTCTCTATAGGACGCGTATTGATCTTCAATTTTTGTACTCTTGATTACTTCTTCAAGAGCAGCAATGTGTTCAACCTGTTCTGTGCTAGATGATGTGAGTTCCTTGGTTAATCCGCTTATTTGCTCTATAGAATCAGTGATTAGCTTTAGTGCATCTGCCGTAGATTCAACTTGTTTTACACCAGAATTAATTGAGGTTAGCGATTCTTGGATAAGTTTCTTTATTTCATCAGAACTCTCTGCCGCACGAACAGCGAGTTGTTTTACTTCCCCTGCGACAACGGCAAAGCCTTTTCCGTGTTCTCCTGCTCTTGCAGCTTCAACGTTAGCATTCAGCGCAAGCAATTGTGTTTGGAAGGCTATATCTTCAATAAGATCAATAATACTAGAGATACGACGCGAGAACTCTTTAATTTGATTCATGTCATTAGCAGCTTGCTTTGATACAGATTCTGCTGAGCGGCTACTTTCTAGGCTATCTGAAGAAATGGTTTCCATTTTCTTGTTAACTTCGTCAGAGCCTTCTATAAGACTTGCAAGGTCGTTAACCTGTATGAAGGCCTGTTCAAACCCTCTTTTAGAGGTCTGTAGATCTTCAGAAAGTGAGCTAATGGTTTTATTTGCTTCTTCTAGTTCCAGTTCTTTTGTAGAGAGTATTTCCTTAGTTTTTGTATAAAACTCTTTTGTCATTTCAAAATCTGTTCGTAGTGAAATAAGAACATCTTCTCTTTCATCAGTTCTTTCAAATGATTCACCTAAAAAGCGTTCAAACCTTTCGTAGGCGTGTCCAACATGACGGTTTTTGTAAGCTAAAATAGCGTCATGGAGTTCTATTTTATTTATTGACTCTTCTTCTATTTCAGTTACCAGAGTGCTTATTTTGGCATCATAGTCGAGATGTTTCTCAAGTTTGCTTGCAACTTCGCCGTTCAAATCGGAGAAGTCAAACGCATTTACGTTTCTCACAATTTGTCTTAGATCATTGTTGGACTTGTACAGTTTTTCGTTGCTGTCAGCGAGTTTTCTATTTATTCGATTCAACTCTTCACTGTTTTTTCCATGATTATTGGCTCTTACGAGCGAAACAACGATGAAAACGGCAATTAAGACAGCGGTGATTAATGGAACTGAAGTCCTATGGTATGTGTAAGCTACGCTTACGCCATTATTCTTGTTGGCATATACCCTTAAATCAAATTCTTCTTCGTGTTTATTGACGAAATAATCGAAAGCTAAATCAGCATTACTGTTGGTAATTCCGTTGAAGTAGAATTCATCGTTTATATAAATTGCTTTAATTTTTGCATTAGGAATGATGTCAGGATCGAAGTTTGTATCAAGATCCTTAACTGAAGATGTTGAAAATATGTATTCAACCGATTTTTCAACTTGCTCGCTAGAAATCTTATCACGCTCATAGTCAGTGTATGAGAGATAGATGGCGCATAATGGAAGTGCCAAATAGAGTAAATAACCAATTCTTTTTAAAAAATACATCAACAAACCCAATGAAAAAGCTAAATCATAGAAAATAGTAACTGATCAAACAAATTTGAGGCGTATAGATGAAGCGAGTAATAGACAGTCTTTGGGTAGTGGTACTAGGCTTCGTCATTTTTGATGTGATGTCATTGGTGTGCTTCACAGGTGGCAGTAAGAACGATTATGTGACTGGATTTGTTGGTTATATGTTTGCTAGCAATCAACTCGATTTGTTGGGTAACTATGCTTTCATACTTCCATTGGTGATTGTCATCATCTCGATGTTTGCCCAAAGAGCGTCCCGTTCTAATTCAGTTAACGTAAAGCGATATTCAGCAATCGTTTTTGCTTTTATGATGTTTTCCCTATCAATAATGACGTTGGGCAGTTTTTTTGAAAGTTTGATAGCACCTTGGGGTTATAGTTCACTTATAGGCAAATCAATATCAGTGCCACTGGAGACGTATGTGGGGATAGTAGGCGGTGTAGTTATTGGAATTGTCGTTTTACTTCTTACAGCGAGCTATTTCTACAGTGTCATAAAAGCCTCTTTCGTTTCAAGATCTATGTCCGTCGCTAAACCTAAGGAAAATAAGGGAACTACAAAGCATAGGAGTGCAACTAAAGCTAAAAGGGACAAAGTGATAGTAGGGTCTTCAAAAAAAACTATGCCTACAGTTGATTTATTAGTACCAGGAGGGAGTGGCAAGTTTGAATTACCTAAAGATAAGCAATTAAGCTTGATTGGTGCGTTTGAAGCAGCTTTGTCAGACTTTAAAATATCTGGTTCTGTAAAAGATGTTGTGTCAGGGCCAGTAGTAACGCGGTTGATTGTAGACCTTGCTCCTGGTGTCAAAGTGACATCTGTTATGAATGTGTCGAATGATATTGCTAGAAGCTTGAAGGTCGAGTCTATTAGAGTTGTGGATGTTATCGCGGGTACTAGTTCTATAGGAATTGAAGTGCCTAACGAAAATCGAGAGATGGTTAGGTTTTCTCAAGTAATCGAGAGTAAGTCATTTAGAGAAACAAAGTCTCTGTTGCCTATAGCAATTGGTTTTGATGTTGTTGGTTCGCCTTGTGTATTTGATTTAGCGAAAGCACCACATTTGCTTGTCGCTGGGACTACAGGTTCAGGTAAGTCAGTGGGCGTGAATGCAATGATAATGTCCCTTCTATTTAGCAAAACACCTGAAGAACTGCGCTTTATTATGATCGATCCAAAGATGCTGGAATTGTCTGTCTATAGCGGCATTCCACATTTATACTCTGATGTAATAACGAACATGTCTGAAGCTCATGATGCTTTGAAGTGGTGTGTAGGAGAAATGGAGCGGAGATATGAACTCATGTCCAAGTATGGAGTGAGGAATGTGGCGTCATTTAATGAAAGAGTCCGTGAGGCCAATTCTGCCGGTGAGAAGCTTTACCAGTTAGATGGTAGTACAGAGGTGGAGGCTTTGCCATCAATTGTAGTTGTAATAGATGAATTCGCTGACTTGATAATGAGTGTCGGTAAGAAAATAGAAGAAAATATATGTCGTTTAGCACAGAAATCTAGAGCCGCAGGGATTCACTTGGTACTTGCGACTCAGCGCCCCTCTGTAGATGTAATCACTGGCTTAATTAAAAGTAATATTCCCTCGCGTATGAGCTTTCAGGTTAGTTCTAAAATTGATTCTAGAACAGTTCTAGATCAGGGAGGTGCTGAACAATTACTAGGTATGGGAGACATGCTTATCTCGTTCGGTGGGAGTAGCAAGTTGGAACGAGTTCATGGGGCATTTATAGATGATAGTGAGGTATCCAATGTTGCAGGATTTTTGAAATCATGCGGTATTCCCGACTATATCGAGTTAACGCCAAATCTTACAACCAACGGGGGGGCTAGTGCATTAGGTGTAGACGAATCTGACATGGAGGCGTATCAGTCTGCAATTTCATTGCTAGAAAATGGGAAAACAGCTTCAATCTCATCTATACAGAGACATTTGAAAATTGGCTATAATCGTGCTGCTAGAATAGTGGAAAATTTGGAAGAGAATGGCGTTCTTGTGCTGGACGAAAAAGGCAACCGGATAGCACGTCTTCCATAAAGCATAATTCCGTTTTTTTTAAATATTTTTTTGTTGTTATCTTGCTGAAAACTTTCAGTCATAGTGAGCCAAAAAATGTTTGAAAATCTAGATGTAAGCCCAGAAGCAACTATAAAAGTTGTAGGTGTGGGCGGTGCTGGTGGAAACGCAATCAATGAGATGATGCGTAGACACCTGCAAAATGTAACGTTTATCGCGTTAAATACAGATGCGCAGGCCTTAAAAAAGAGCGAAGCAGATATTCCCGTCCAAATTGGACAAGAACGAACGCGAGGCTACGGTTGTGGTGCCGACCCTACAGAAGGCTATAACGCCGCCATGGAGAGCGAGGATCTAATTAGATCGCAGCTTGAAGGTACAGATATGCTGTTTATTGCTTGCGGCATGGGCGGTGGTACTGGTACGGGAGCCTCTCCTGTTGTAGCGAAAATCGCAAACGAGATGGGTATTTTGACTGTTGGTGTCGTAACAAAACCATTCGAGTTTGAAGGCAAAAAACGCATGGTTGCCGCAGAGGCAGGAATACACCACCTGAGAGAGTACGTGGATAGTTTGATTGTTATTGAAAATAACAATCTGGTCAAGAAACTACCAGCGGGTACATCATTAATGCAAGCTTTTACTGAAGCTGACAGTGTTCTTTGCAGTGCTGTTTATGCGATTGCCGAAGTAATCACCGCTTCAGGATTAATCAATGTAGATTTTGCAGACGTTAAGACCGTTATGAAGTCTACCGGACGAGCACTTATGGGTGCAGGCGAAGGTGAAGGTGAAAATCGTGCGGAAATAGCAGCTGAGCGTGCAATCGATAGTCCCCTTTTAGAAGATTTTGAAATGAAAGCCGCCAAGGGCATTCTGTGTACTATAACGCATGGACTTGACTTCACGATAGACGAAATGACAGCTATTGGTGACAAAGTACAAAATCTTGCGTCACCGGATGCAACGGTTGTTATCGGAACGATTCCAAATTCAGATATGGAAGATAAGTGCGTAGTAACTGTCATTGCCACTGGTATTGATCACGAATCAGACACTGAAAGTCCTGTGAGTGATATTGCTAGAAATATGAGAAGAGAACCGCAAGCAACTGGTGTGCCTGTCGACAAATCGCAAACACAAGATGCAAAGGTATTCCAGACTTCCAAAGCAACTCCTGCAACCGAAGCTTCTCATGTTGAAAATAGTCATTCTCCAACAGCTACAATTCAACGTACGCCACAGCGAGCGCCAGAAATTAAAGCAAAGGAAGATTCTTCTGTGGAGTCTGATTCGGCGAAAGAAGTCGATGTTCAAAGCGCAGCACCTTTAGAAAGTGGTAAGTCAAAGGCGCGTAACTTGTTTAATGTTCCAGATTTTTTGAAATAATATGAAAAAGATTATAACGATTGGGGCTATAGGCCTTGTTGGCGTGATTTCACACTTCGCTATCCAGGGAAGTGTGAAAATGTCAGTTACAGAAAAGTTTAAAGAGCGTATCGCAAGCATATCTGAGTCCAGTGGGCAAAAGCTTGTTCACGAATACGGGGATGTATCCTTTAACTACATGGATATGAGCGCAATTATCAACGATGTAAAGATTTATATTGGTGGTAAGCCAGGTGTCGCTACGCTAATGGTGGATTCCTATAAGTATAACCCCTTTAAAGATTCGGCTATCCTACATGGCTTAACTGCGTTGTCTACTACCGGACAAACTGGTGCTATGTCTATGGCAACCGCTGATTCACTTTCAATCAGCGGTAGCCCTTTAGTTAAAGAAAAGGATTGGAAAAGTCTAGGCCTATCGGCTGAAAACCTAAAAGTCAGTAAAAAGATTTATCAAAATTTCTTTGCGCCAGACTTCGCCCCGATTGCAGACGCGTTCTTGGAGGACGGGATTGATATTAATATCACGTCTAACAAGAATGATATTAGTTCAATGACGTTTAGCGTTCTGTCACCTGGCATGGTCGATCTCAAAGTTTCAGGAAAGTATAAGAACGTAGAAAGAACGCCGGAAGGTACTTTTGTTGATCCTGATACAGGTTTGCCTCTATCGGTAGGTGCATCTAGTAGTGGCGTAGAAACGATTGTTCACGCATTCAGTGTAACTGCTAAAGATCTCGGGATGCGTCAAAAAGTCTTTAGTTGGGGGGCAGGTTTTTCTCAGACACCTAGTGTAGACGACGCAGAGAAGTTTAAAGAAGGATTCGTTAGAGGTATTGATTCATATATCAATCAGGTCGTTCCTTATAATTTCTTGCCTATCGAAGTCCTCAATGACTTCATAAAGTTTGTCGATGAAGGTGATGAACTTTCGTTCAGTGTTGAATTGAAAGAGCCTCAACCTATTTCAAATATACAGCAGCACATTATGGGTTATGGTGATTTGAAAGCTTTTGAAAATGCAAAAGTGAGTGTGCACTAATGGATACTCTTTTTGCTATTTTCAAAAACGCTCTTGTCGTCGCTGTCTCAGTCCTTTGCGTAATCCTTCTTAGTAGATTTGGTCATTTAGGCGGTTCAAGCACTGTCTACACTATTGATATGAACAAAGTATTAAGGGCGCATCAAGCACTGGTATCTGAAGCGGCGCAAAATAGCTTCGATGCAGCACTGAATTTGAAAGGTGTTTCTTCGAAAGTTTCAGCAGCAATACAGACGGTTGCAGGAGGCGAGTTAGTATTAGTTGCGCCAGTGGTAGCTAGCAGCCTAGAAAACGATATTACTGACCAAGTGATACTCGAATTAGGGTTAGAGATTCCACAAAATGCGTCCGTCCCATATATCGATAAAAGCATTTTCCCAGATGCCGAAAAAGCCGCGCAAAACGATCCTGAAGAGTTTTATAAGCGGTTTAACGAGTATCTGGAAAATAAAGAAAAGCAGGAAGAAATAGAAGCAGCTAAGGAAAAGCTAGAAGAGGTTCTTCCTAAATGAAATTTCTGATGCAGTACGTAAGCCTTTTAGTTAAAGGTTTGAAGGACAGTAAGACTGTGCAGGCAGTAACAGCTTTCATTATAAGTTTTCTGTTGCTTAGCTTTAGTCCTTACAGTCTAACAATGGTCGTAACTCCAAGTATCCCAATGGGTGTCTATACGAAGCAGCCCGTAGGGGAGCTTGTAAGAGGCCAGTCGTACTGTATCAAGATAGTGCGCCCTGAGTGGTTAGCTGAAGAAATCAGTATTCCACGTAAGCTAATAGCCTGTAAAAACCTCATAGGTTTACCAGGCGACAAGGTCATAACTGAGAAAGGTGTGGTGTCTGTGATATCCCATGTTGAAGAAGATGTTGTTGGTACTAAAGTCGATGCGATTAAAGAGTTTAAGCGTGTAACGGCTTTCAAAGGCGTTCCTATAAATGCCCCTGATATCAACGTCACTATTCCTGAAGGATATTACTTCTTTGCTTCTGAGCATGAGAAGGGGTGGGATTCCCGCTACATAGGGCTAATTAAAGAATCAGAGCTGAAAAGCAAAGTTAATTTACTCTACGAATTCTAAGGTATGACATGAAGAAAATATTTAAAGCTATCACAGTTGCATCACTTGCTCTGGGTCTCAGTGCTACAGCATCTGCTGCATCACTTGAAAACCCTCCGACATCTATCCGAATTGCTGCTCAAAATGGTATTGAGCTAATCGAGCATTTTGAAACAGAGACTGGTCTTGATGGCTGGCTAGTCAAAAATCGTACTGGTTATAACATCTGGTTCTCTGACGAAGTGGGTTATGTGTTCGTAGGTGCATACCTTGATCCAGCGGGAAATAATCTTACAGCTAAATATTTGGATGAGAAAGCTCCAAAGCCTGACTACGAGGGTATGCTATCTCAAGTTGAGTATGTATCTACCCAACCAGATAACCCAAGCGAACGTCCTGTGTATGTGTTCTATGAACCACACTGTGGATTTTGCTCTGCATTCCATGCCGCAGCAGAACCGTATGTCAACATGGGTGCCGAAGTTCGCTGGATTCCTGTGGCGTTCTTAAAGCCTAAGAGTGCGCCTGGGAAACCATCTAGCTATGAATTGTTAGCTAAAATGATGAACAGCAGTGATCCTCTTGCAATCATTGACGCACACGAAAAATCAAAAGCACTGACTGGTGGCCGTGCTGGATTGTCTGAAGGTTCTCAACCGACTGCTGAGATCTTTGCTCTGGCGGAGAAGAACTCAAAGATTATGAACGAGCTGGGCTTTACTGGCACACCAGCGGTTGTATACACAGATTCACGTGGCAAAGTTCAGTTAGTCAAAGGCTTTCCTAAGATGGAACAACTTCCAGGGATCTTCGGAATGGAACGAATGGATTCTGGAGATGGCCGTCTTGGGCGTTTCGGGGCAGAACCTGGCGCATATCCTGTGAAATAAAAACTATGTCAAAAAAAACCCCGTCTGGTTACTAATTATATTTAGTTAATCAAACGGGGTTTTTTTATGTTATTCGGTAAAGTTAAGTTTTATAAAATCAATAAAGACTTTCCAATAGATGAGCAGTCGCTTACAAATTCGCTTTCAAAGTATCTTTTTCAGAAGATAGACCGCACACAAATTTCTACGCAAGGTTTTGTTAATCCTTTTTCACAGTATGCAGATAAGCCAGTCTATGGCATGTCAGGCGCATTTATGGTTTGTTTAAGAGAAGACTCTAAACCCATACCTGCGTCGGCGATAAAGCGCAAAACAAATTTTCGTGTGCGAGATTTGGAGAAGAAGAAAGGTGAAAAGGCAACGAAAGAAGAGAAAGATGATATCAAAGAGCAAATAACATCTGAAATGGTGTCACAGTTCCCGTTGGACTTTGTTAAAACTAAGCATGTGAATGCGATCATATTCCCAAAAAATAATCTTTTAGCTATTGATACAACGTCCTCGAAGGATTGTGAACTTATAATGGCTATGTTGAGAACCGCGATTGGAACGCTCCCTGTAATAGAGTTTGAGGCAGACTCGATGCCTACAATGGTAATGACGGAATGGCTAAGGGATTCTTCAAGTGTTCCAGATTCACTAGAGTTAGGTCATGAGTGTCAACTGAAGGATGAGTCAGATGAAAAGGGCGCGGTAGTAGCTTGTAAAAACCAAGAGTTAGCATCAGATGAAATCGAAGCTCATCTAGATGCTGGAAAAGTCGTGTCTATGGTTGCTGTTGAATGGAATGACTCACTCAGGTTCAAGATTAAAGACGACCTCACAATTGTAGGCGTGACCTATACGGACTTCCTCAAAGAGCGTCTAAAGGATGATTCAGGCGAAGGTAAGGCACCAGAAAAATTCGATGCAGAATTAGCTATTGCAGTTGAGAACCTGAGGATGTTAGCTCCAAACATTCTGGAGATGTTCAGTTAAATATTAGGATAACTGATTTTAAATAAAGACAGTCTCATTCGGAGACTGTCTTTATTTCAGTTGTTCGGTTAAACAGAACAACTGACTGACTAGAAATTCATAGCTGAAGCAAGCTTCTTGATAATGCTGCGGTTTCGAATAGCGTTAGTTAGATCGCCCATGCTGTAAAGGCATATAACTAGGCCTGGTATTCCATCCTTATCAAAAGCTACGAGTATATTATCGTTTGCTTTAATCTCATCGCCTTTCCCCAAGATTTGCTTTAGCAGGTTAGCATATGGAGCCTGAACAGAAGCAACTTCATCACCTACACTTATGAGTACAGCTGGGCCAAGGCATACGTCAGATATTTCACACTTGATTAGTGGAGAAGTCTTAGTTTTGCGCTCGATGAGCAGTTCAAGGGTTTCATCTTTTTCGAGGATTTCAGAAATATCTTTTATGAATTCCTTAGCCTGCTCAGTAGTTTCAAATTTTTTGCGATTAGACGCATATTTGCGGTTGATCAGCCAGTGGCCGTTACCAATAAAGTCCTCACCAAGAACGCAACACTTCGTTTCGGTGAACTGATTGTTTTTCAGGAATGTTCTTCTCACGAGACACCAGTTTGATTGTAATTATACCAATCTGAATTTTTGCAAAATAAATATCCATGTCAGAAATTGGATTATGCTTTATCTAGCTAATACGGCTTCCCTTGGCTTACTGATAGTAATAAATAGATTTTTTTCAAGCTTTAAAATGGAAGAGGCGGTTTGGAATTTTCAAATATTAAGAGATTATGGGCTAATGATATTTGTTTATTTATAAAAGGTTGTTTGGTAGCCTTTTAGCTTTATTTCTGATGATTGATTAAATATGTACCACAAAATTACTGAGAAAGCTGGTGGCAAGTTCCGCGCTTCGATTATTAATAAACATAGACTGGCTACTCTTAGAAGCAAGACAAAAACATTAAATACGAAAAAAGCGGCTGAAGATTGGGTAGGTAAAACCTTTCCTGTGCTAGAAAGTCAGTTTAATGACTATTTGTATAAAATGGGTATGTTGGACAGTGGCAAGTATGAAGAAAGAATTGGCGAGCATTCAAAGTTAAATTGGGCTTCTTCGCTCAGAGATGTCATCGTTGCACATAAAATTCACATAGTTAATAACGGTATAAACGTTGGTCGCTCTGTAACCCATGCTTTGAATAGTATAGGTGAATGTGAGATTAGTAAGATTTCTCTTTTTCAAATTGATATGGACGCTTTAGAGCAATTTTGTAAGCAACGTCGAAAAAAGGTTTCAGCAGCAACGCTTACTGTTGATATTAGCTGTATGGCGAGGGTTATAAGAGAGTCTCTTGAGTATGGTTTGTTTTCATCTGCAACGAAAGGGTTAAGTGACAATATAATAATGAGTCATTACTCATTATTGAAAACAAGAGGCTATCTTGGGCAATCAAAAGAGCGTGATAACGTGTTCAATAATACTGACTTTTTAAGGGTTTTATCTTCAGCACGGAGATATAGTGAAAAGGGTGGCGGTGTATCTTATGATTCATTTATAGAATTACACTATGAGACACTATTAACTTCATCTGAAATGTTGTCTTTGAAATGGAGGTCTGTTGATTTCAGTAGTAACAAAATCGAGGTTCGTGGCCGCTCATTTAAGTTAACGACAAGAGCGGTAGAGATACTGAAGACTCTTTTGGCAAAAAACTGTGGTTCGTATGATAGCGATTCTTTAATTTTTCCTGTATCAAAATCATCGATAAGCACAATCCTTTCTAGAATAGTTAGGTTGTCAGGTGTAGAGGGTTTTCAGATAAGAGATTTGAGACGGTTTGGTGCGCAAAGGCTTGTGACTGGCGGTTTAGATAAATATGAACTAGCTAATATTTTGGGTAGTAGGGATATAAAGAAGGTAGAGGAGAAATATTACCTTTAATGGATACGGCTACATATGCACACTTTCTTTCAAGATAAGTGAGTGATATTTTGAAAAAAGTGGTAGGGAAAATTTGGTTGCTGGGTGGCAAGTTTGATTTAGCCATGCTTTGTCGTTATGGGTAATTACACTGTCACGCAATAACCAAGGGTTGTAATGACCGTCTACACGTCCTAAGTATTGGTACTCAACAATGAGTTAAAAGTAAATAAGGGCAAAAAATGAAAAAAGAAGATTTTCCATCAGAAGTAATAAAAGATTTAGAAAATGGATTTATATTAACTGGAGATAGAGGTCTCCAGAGGTTTAAAAAACTGGCTAACGGTCATTATGAGTTTAAAACAGGTTATGAAGGCTACTATAAATCCGTTGATGGTAATAAATTTGAGGTAGGGCTTAGTGAAGGAGATGTTAAGTTTTCTAACTTAACAGAAGATGAAATTAAGAGTTCCATTTCTGGATATTATGATTCTATAGAAGAGCTAAAGCAAGAATTCGACGGTGTTCAAGAGGATTTCGAGTTTCTTGTTTGTGAATGCTACTATGAACAATTCGTAGAAGAATAGATTTAATTGCCAAGTTTTGCTTGGCAATTTTTTTGAACCATCGCTGGTGGTAGAGCTAAGCAAGTCTTACGGTTGTTAGGCTAGTAATAGTAGGAGAGTCATCTTATTTATTTTACCTAGAAGGCTTGCTTTTCAAGCAAGTTCAAAAAAAAGGCCACAGAGTGGCCTAAGCAGCTTTGATCACAATCATCTTCGTACCATTTCTGATACGTTCTCGATAATCAAGACTAATGTGGTGATTAACCACAGAAGAGTCACAGTTGTAAACTGGAGTAACAATTGCTTCTTCCCCTTCATGGCGTTTTTTATACGCGCTTTGCGCTTTTCGTCTGGTTTTGTTCCTCGCGAGCAATAGTGAAAGGTTGTCTTCCGCTATTTGCTGAGTCAAAAATGATTCAAACGAATTAGAGCGCCTTTTAGATATTGAGAGTTTTTTAACGGCCTTGAATCGAGATAGGATAGTCTCTTTGCGAATCAAGTTTGTGATGTTAGCTAACTCTCGTTGTGTTTTAACAGTCAGATCATTATCCTTTTCAGGGATGTTGATTAAGACCGAACACGGTTTAAGGCTTGTGGTGTATTCTGACAGAGTAATCTGACGTTCAACACACGCTTTAATCGCATTATCAATGCATTCACGAGCATAATCAATCAAGTCGCCATGTGAAGATAAAAGTTTTGTGTGCTCAATACCTGGATGCAGGTAAATTTGACTAATGACTTTATCTTCAGTCCAGTGAATGGTGATCTCGGACAACGCTGACCGTTTCGCATCTTCGGGGGTTCTCCCGAACAAGTTAATCGACCTATCAATGATAGACTTAATTCTTTTTATATATTCTTCTATTTCTGGGGTAGCTAGAGCTATTTCCGTAAATTTCATATTAGTGGCCTCTTATTAAACACACCAATATATAGGTCAACAGATGGGAGGTTGGCGGGTGAGTCCTATCGATTAGGACTCAACGAAGTGTATCCAGGGTCAAGTGCGAAACAGATATCAGAAGGCTTCCAGTGATTATCTAAAAAATTAATCAGAGGGAGAATGTGTGATTCATTGAATGCCCCATCATTTTTTTCTCGGATGAGTCTGATTGTTTCAGTGATATTATCAAGGTAAGCCTCGGTCAGTTTTGTATGGTCTACTCCTACTCCACTTAGAAGGCGTCGAGCGTAAAGGTTCTTAAACTGTATAATTTTTCGCATATTTCCCTGAAGTTTGTTCGCTATTATTCTAATTAAAAAGAAAACCATGTGTGTTTTCATGAATGATAATAGTTTAAAGATAAAGATTAAAAAAGCCACTAGGAATAATTGGAAAACCATTCTTCCTGAACTAACAGGCTTACCCCCGAATAAATTTCGCAATATACATCAGCCTTGCCCATTATGCAGGCAAGGTGAAGACCGTTATCGCTTCGATGATAAAAAGGGTGCCGGAACATATTTTTGCAACAGATGCGGCGCAGGTGATGGGCTGACATTTCTCCAGAAACGTCTGGACAAGCCTGAAGAGGAAGTCTTAAAACTGTTGGACGATTTGCTTGGTATAACAAGCGGCAATCCTAAAATGGAACTTAAGCAGGCCGCTTACGAACCAGAAATCCCCGATACAAGGGTTATTATTCCTGCACCACTACATGCGAAGTCTGCGTATTTAAACCATTGGAAGTATGGAAAACCGAGTAGGACGTGGGAGTATACCGATGCTAATGGAGATATCTGCTTCTATATTTGTAGGTTCGACATTGGTGAAGGCAAAAAAGAAGTAATACCTATGACCTACTGTCATTACTTTGACAAACGAAGTAATGAGATGCGCTACGGTTGGCGGTGGAAGGGGGTTACTAAATCCGATAATGTCAGGCGTCCTCTTTATAATCTAACCGCTTTAGATAAGCCGGAGAATAAAGATAAGTGGGTTCTTGTTGTGGAGGGTGAAAAGGCCGCTGATGCTGGAAGAGACATGATTGAAGAATTTGTGGTAGTTACATGGAGCGGTGGAACAAAGTCTATCAATAACACTGACTGGAGTCCTTTATCTAGGCGCAATGTTCTAATATGGAACGATCATGATTCACCAGGTTATTCTGCAACAATAGAAATCTTTCGTCTTCTGTTTGAATACAATGCAGATCGTAAGATTAAAATGTTGGTTTCGCCGGATAGTAAAGAGGAGGGCTGGGATATTGCCGATGGGCAAGCAGAGGGTGCAGACGTCAATAAGTTGAAGCAGTATATGGTTCAGCAATCATTTGGAGCGCTGAGTTGCAAGATAAAGTAGGTGACTTAACGGAATATTATATGATGTTGCTGAAAGGCTTAGTGTACGGCTTGTCACCTATTTTGGTAGTTTTAGCAGTTCTGATGGCTTGTCAGATATTTGCTTTCAAAGCGGCGATAAGAGCATTCGGTTACAACGCTATACTATATACAGGTGTAATTGGAACAAGTTTGCATGAGATTGCGCACGCGTTCATGTGTGTATTGTTTCGCCATAAAATAACTGAAGTTAAGTTGTTTAAACCAGATAACGACGGCACGCTTGGTTATGTGAACTTCAGTTACAATCCGGCTTCACTCTATCAAAGAATTGGATTGTTCTTTGTCGGTTTAGCGCCATTTTTCATGGCTTTAGTTTACTTTTTCCTTACTACATACTTTTTTCTAGGTGTAAATTTGTTATCTGGAACAGAATGGGTAACAAGTTATGGAGCAGTAGTTGAAGACCTTAGAAACTTCATATACATAGTTTTGAATAGTGGTGTAGACAGTGTGTTGTGGAGCTTGTCTATGGCGGCAGTCGTGCTGCACATGATGCCCTCGCCTCAAGACTTAAAGGGGGCGCGAACAGGCGCTGTTATGATTTTGATGCTTTACCTAGTTATTGTTAGTAGTATTTTTGTATACAGTGGAACCTTGGAATGGGTACATGAATGGATTTTTGAAGTGTCACTTACATCTGTTCTCTATTTGTCAAAATTAATGCTGACTTTTTCAGTTTTCCTTCTGATCATGGCCGCTATAAGTAAGGCGTTTGTCGTAATAATGAGAAAGTAAAAAAAGCCACCTAACGGTGGCTTTTCCTTACGTTGACGTGACATTCTCGCTCTTATCGCGTGATGTGAGAGGTCAACAAAGAAATCTTATAATAGATGGTGTCGTCCTGGACTTTCAAATTATGCTTAGCTAGACAAGTACGTGGACATTCACAGCTGCTAATCCTTCCTCTCGGTCTTCGTCAAGATCAAAGCCTACTCTATCGCCTGTCTTGGCTGTCTTGAAGCCATTCATTTTGAGTTCTGAAAAGTGAAGCATGATATCTTCTTCGAAGCGTTCTGATACAATAAAGCCAAAGCCTTTCTTTGCGTCAAACCACTTTACTATTCCTTTATATTCCATTGCGTATTCCCGTTTTTACTTATACGCAAATAAATACGCTAACCTTGCGGTGAAATTGAGGAGGGGTTAAAACTTTTTACTTGTGTATTTGTAGTGTGAGTGAGGCGTCTGTTCGCGGTAAATTGAGTAATAACGGATTAACCGGACACAAAAACTCGAATACGCGTGTTGCCGCCTAAGGGATGTCAGCTTAGTGGGATGGCTTGTTTTTATTCTTCTCTGCAAGCCTTGCAAGTTTTCTAATGGCTCTGTTTGCTAGCTTATGCTTATCTCCAGTCTCAGCAGGTACTCCTATTTGAAATACTCTTAAAGGCTTAGCATATTCAGCTAATTTACTCGCTTCAGGTGAAGAGAGTGTGCCGTCAACCATGAAATCAGAAAACAGTTTAAGATAGTCTGGCTTGTGTCGCTCCATGATCGCCCAATAGTTACTATAAGCTACAAGTTTTTGGTTGTCGCTGGCTTCTCGTACTGTTGAATATGCCGGAAAGGAAGCTGCTACATTCGCAAGTAGTAAAAATATGGTGGTCTGCATATCAAAAGTTTTAGCACACATGTTAGCTGGCCTATACAGGTCAAAGTTACTGCTCTTCGTTGGTTACGCCTGTAATGACATGCGCTGTAGCTGAATGTTCTGAAGCTAATGTGCAGTGTTTTGGGTGATCATCAAAGAATAAATCAGCTCTGAAGGCTTTCACAAAATTTCTTTTAGGTAGTCCTCCTAGAAGTAATGCTTGGTCTGTGTGCATGTTCCAATGATCGAACGAGTTGAATACGCGGTCACCAGCTGGCTGGTCACGTGCGGTGATCAGTGCGTTTATGATTTTTGTAGGGAAGTGCTTTTTTAATTCACAAATGCCATGGAATAAATGGATAAGAGGCCCAGGGTTGAGTGGCTTGTCAATGTTCTCTGATTCGTGCTTTATGAAAGCCTCTAATCCCTCTTCTTGAAAAATCCTCTCAGATTCGTCACTAAACAGTACGTTGTCACCGTCAAAGGCGATTCTAATCTGTGTATCGTCTGTTGATTTGTTCCCAGACATAATTAGGGCGGACGGAACGCCGTTCTGTAAGGCAGTTCTTACTGACTCTCTTCTTTGTGACAAGAAAAGGTTTATTTTGAGATCTTCGTTTACTAAGTACGGAACTGGGTCGTCACCTGATGTAAATATCATTCTTGTAATCGGGAGGTCATAATGCTTAATAGAATTAGACACGCGGCGACCAGTTTTGACAGAGTTCTGCGAGACAACGATTACCTCTACAGCATCTACTTTTTCCTTGGTTCTTTCATCGGGAGTGTCGTTTAGGCGTAACAATTTTTCAACTAGATGAAATGCGTGGCCTTTAGATAGCGGTACATGTTGCATTTCCTTTTGATGGGCTTCGTACTTCTCTACATCTTCCATGAAGATTCCGTGTGATTCGTCCAGGTCAAATAGCGCTCTTGAGCTTACCGCCACAATAAGCTTGCTCTTAATGTTCATAATGTAACTATCCTCATTCTATATGATGACACGTTACCAACGATTTTTTCAAAAATCTAGAACGAGCCTCTTATTTCCAAAAAAATTTAGTGGTAGCATTGTCGTCTTATTTCGTAATACGCGCTGTTTGATGTCAAATAAAGAGCTTCCAAATGAACAATCCGCTGAAAAGGCGGTTTTAGGGTCGATCATAATCGATCCTGATGTTTATTTTGAAGTTACCGAAAGGTTGGCTGAGAATGACTTTTACTATCCGTTCCATAGGGTAGTTTATCGCGCAATAAATAACCTTTATGCCTCCGAAACTGCTATAGACCTGCTGTCTATCGAGGAAGCTATAAGGAAAATAGATGACAAACGCCTTCAAAATGTCGATCTATTTTCTAAGTTGGGTGAGATACAAGAGTTTACGCCCACATCTAAAAATGCTTCAAATTATGTCACTTCTGTTAAGGAAGCCTCAATACGAAGGCGTGCGGTTGGTATTGGAAGTGATTTAGCAATCGACTCTCAAAAATCGAACCTTCCAATAGAAGTAGTCATCGATAGCTCAATGGAGCAGCTTTCAAAACTTGGAAATGATAATTCCAGGCCGGAATCCATGATGGATGTTAATTCCGTTTTAGGGAAGGCTGTTGATTCGCTTGAGCAGAGGGTGAAGCTGGGTGACAAGTTGCTTGGCTTAACGACAGGTTATTACGATTTAAATAAGATAACCCAGGGGTTGCAGAAATCTGATTTAATAATTATTGCAGCACGACCCTCCATGGGCAAAACAACATTTTCGCTTAACCTTTGTGAACACGCGTTGATGGAGATTGATGAGCCTATCGTCATATTCAGTCTAGAAATGCCTTCTGAAGCACTAATGTTGAAAATGATATCTTCAATTGGTGGTGTTGAGCTAGATAAATTACGAAGTGGTCAGTTAGATGATGAAGACTGGGCTAGGGTATCCAGTGTTATGTCTATGCTTAAGGAAAAGGACAACTTATTCATAGATGATTCATCGGGGTTAACGCCAGCAGAAATAAGGAATAAATGTAGGAAGATACAGAGAGAGCGCGGCTCTATCGGTATGGTCATGGTTGACTATCTACAACTGATGCGTGTGCCTACATTATCTGATAATCGTACACTAGAAATTGCAGAGATTTCTCGTTCACTTAAAGCCTTAGCTAAGGAGTTAGAAACCCCTGTTGTTGCATTGTCTCAGTTAAACAGATCTTTGGAGCAAAGATCTGACAAACGCCCAGTCAACTCAGACCTTCGCGAGTCTGGGAGTATTGAGCAGGATGCAGATCTTATTATGTTTATCTACAGGGATGAGGTTTATCACGAAAATAGTGATAGCAAAGGGATCGCTGAAATAATCATAGGCAAGCAGCGAAATGGGCCGATAGGAAGAATCAGGCTCCAAACTGCACTTCATTATAGTCGCTTTAATAATTATGCAGGCGATGGTGGAGGGGCGTTCAGTGACTAGGCGCAAAAAATGGCCTATAGCGAAAGCTATTGCCAGATTGCGGACTCAGGGGTTGAGGAGTAGAGATGATTTTAGGCGGTGGAGAAGTGGTTTTTCACGACATTTCCCAATTCCCTATAATCCCGAGGTTTATTATGGTGACGCATTCCCTGGCTGGGTAACTTTCTTGTCTATATCTTTTGTTAGTCAGGTTGAGTTAAGGGTTATTGTTCAAGAGAATAAATTAGACAGTAAAGAAAGCTACAAAAAGTTTGCTAGAGAGTTTAGAGATATTCTGTACATCCCTGTGGCACCAGAAAGGGTTTACCCTAGTCTGGGTCAAAGATTCATGGGTTATAAGAACCTTCTCTATAAGAAAAAGGCATGTATCTCCTGTGCTTCAAAATGGGCATCTGAAAGTGGTATTAGTACATACACTGAGTGGAAAAAAGTAGGCCGTAAGCAAATACCAAAGGACATATTCTTTTACTATAGACTCTCCGGCGAGATCGATTTTAAAAAATTTCTTCAAGGTGGATATTATGAAAGCAATAGTTGCACATGCTCATGATAAGGTTATCGGTGTAGGCAATAAACTGCCATGGCATATTCCAGAAGACCTCAGGTTTTTCAAAAAATATACAATAGAAAATCCTGAGTTATTGATGGGAAAGAACACATACCTCTCGTTAGGAAGAGACGTGTTGCCAGGTAGAAACATTCACATCTTATCAAGCACAGTCAGCGAGTCCCCTCACTATAACGTTTTTAGGAACGTTGAGGAGGTTCTGAGTAGTTCGGTATTTGACGATCTTGTTGTTTGTGGTGGGATGATGGTTTATCGCGAATTATTGCCGTTCATTGATGAGTTGATTGTCACAGAAATTGACTTGAAGGTGGAGGGAGATACATTTTTCCCGTCATACACAGATCAGTTCATGCCTGTAGAAACTATCGAAGAGGCGGATTTGTATAAAATAAAGCGTTGGGCGAGGATAGAGTGCTTAAAGAATACTGGGGAATTCTCTACGGAGTAGTAAAAGAAAATGCGTGGCTAGTAGAATCAATCGCTATTGTTCTCATCACATGGTGTTTCTATGTCATTTGGAGGCGTTCAGCCGTTCATCTTATCGAGAAGTCTAAGCATAAGGGCTATGTTTATAGTGAAATAATATGGAAAGCTTCTCGTTCGCCTGTAAGCACGCTTGTAATAATCTTCGGCGGGATCTCTTGCTGTATAACTCCTTTTTCATCTGAATCAGAAATATTCTCTTACCTAAATGTCACTCGTGAAGTAATCATGCTTGGCATCGTGAGCTGGGTGTGTATGAAGGTAATTGGTGAGGTTGAGAATCATATAACGACTGGTCAATTGATAGTCGCAAATCCTACACGATTGACAACTGTCCTGAACGGTCTAAAGCTGGCGGTCATATTTATGACAATCGGCGTAGTCCTCCAGATTTTTGGGTATTCATTAACTGGCTTGGCAGCTGTTGGCTCCGTTAGTGCTATTGTTTTGGGTTTTGCGTCAAAAACATGGATAGAAAATCTACTTGGTTATGCCACTATAAGGGCGAACAAGAAATATTCACTTGGTGATTGGGTGGAAATACCAGACTTAAATATATCTGGTACTGTTGAATCCATGACGATTTCATCGACGAATCTCAGAGACATGGAAACTAAGTTGATATCCGTTCCTAATGGTTTGTTTCTAACTAAGCACGTCAACAATCTCGCGAGACTTCTTAACAGGCAAGTCGTATTTGAAATCCCTGTAAGTATGTCAAGGTATGAAGATGTGCCATCAGCTTTGAAGAATGTTAAGAAGGTGCTTGCTCAAGATGAGAGAGTTGACGCTAATAAAAGAATTTTAAGCAACATCACGACCTATGACTCAGTGAATGGATATTTGATGACTAGGATAGACTTTTATCTAAAGTGTACCCAGCTAGAACAATTCTACAGTGAAAGGCAGGAATGCTTTTTGAAAATGATGGCGGTGTTTAAGAAGTCTAAAATAGAGTTGGCAGTTAGAACGATGGGCAATATTAATTACTGTGAGAGAGATGTAATAACAGCCTGTGAAGACACGCTGAAGCAGGATAAGTCTGAGGGTGTAGTAGATGTGTAAAGATATTGAGTTTACTGTAGTGAAGAGAGTAAGGGCGTTTGTAGCTATATTTTTAGCTTTTTTAATGCTGTCCTTCTCTGTAAAGGGCGATGAATTAGTCACTTATTTTGAGTATAAGGGTGGCTATGAGGTGCAGCAACGTGATGGATTTACCGTTTTCATTGATGCTGAATTTACTGAGGTAAGTTCGGAACTAAGTATTTTCAAAAAAAAGTATCTTTCAGTCGAATCTATGGGCTTGGTTCAGGTTAAATTTTTTGAACAAATAGAGAAGGTGGAAGGCTCTGAGGTAGTACCTTTTAAGCCAGCGTTAACCGCGCTCATTATGGCTAACATACCGCTTGAATTAGAGTATATTGAAATGTTTGATACATCTTTGGATGCTGGTTTTTTCGTGGCAAAAGGAGATGTTCTTGAGGGTGGTTTAATAACGTTCCATGGCTTTACAAAGCCTGTATTAGGTAAGCGCTTTAAGAAGACAATTCATATAAGGTTTAACGGCGAATTCATGTCATCCAGGTTAGGGCACATGGGCGGAGAAACCTTGCAGCAGTTTCTCATTCTGGAATAGGGGATTGCTCAAAGTCTCTTGAACGCAGAATCTGAATGAGTTCGTTCGTAGCCATGCCATTCTTTCTTAGAATTAAGAATGTGTTGGCTTCATCGTTAAAGGTAAATCGCGGTTGTTTTATGAATAAGTAGTGTCTTGAGGCGTTGTACAATAGGCCTACAAGCCATGACCAAAAAATAGGTGACAAGATTCCTGACATTAGGCTTTCTTTAGGTGTAGTTAAGGACTCAAGGAGTGATTGTAAGATGTAATCGTCGTAATACTCTGCCGCTAAAATGCACGAAATATTGAAAATCAAGATTGGGTACGCAACTAGAAATGCGTAGAAATTAAAGATGGCGTCTAAGCGCTTCTGATAGAGACTATAGAAGTTCATAATGATCATAGTAGAGTTTGACTTTTTCACGTTTTATGTGAGCGTGAACCTTAATGAGATATTCATTCACATTACCAATCTTAATTGGCCGCCCCTCATACTCATCAAATAATGCCAGCGCAAGAGTGTCTTTAAGATACTGCGATTCATGGTTCTCGCGATTAACAGCTAGTATAGAAAGCGAGAAGGCTTTAATTTGGTTTATTGTTATCCCTAGCATTCTAAAGCAAGAAAAGAGTTGATCTATCTGTACAGAGCTTTTGAATATAGTGTCACAGATAAAAGCCTCTAGTTCAAACTTAGCAGCCTCTATTGAGTATTCATCATTAATGCTTGAACGAAGGCTAAGAAGTTCAAAGTGAATATCGCGCAACGAGGATTGCTGGTTCTTCGCCTCTAAAAGTCCGTAAAGAAAAAGCTTTCCAATATAAATCCATACTGCATACACCTCAAACTCTCTGCTTGAGACGGTTTTCAAAATTTTTGACGCGTCATCAATGGCGTATCGATATGTGTTTCCTTGGTCTAGGTTTAGTTCGCTAGCTCTTGCTTGAGCTATTGAAAGGAACTGTCGTGTGTCATGTTTCATACTGCCTCCGTATGACTTAGGGTATATCAGTTGCTATTAATTTGTATTTTCAAAATAGGCAATGCACATACACAAAACGAAGTAAAGCATTTTTTAAAATTGGAGGTTACGGTACTATAACTGTCGATGTGCATTTTGGCTCAAGACGTACTTAATGAGTAGTCGGAGAGAAATGTTCATGACTGAAAAACAAAACATGGCGAAAGCCAAAAAAGTAAAGCCAAAAAAGAAAGTTGCGTCGAAGCGTAATATTTCGGGTCGTAAAATGCGTGAGGCCAGAGCCGAGGGTAAAAAAGTTTATGAGTCGGCTATACCCTGTAAGCATTGTAGCGGCGTGGAGCGCTATGTATCTACACGTAGCTGTGTTGTATGTACAAAAGCAAAGAACCAGGAAAGGAAAGCACGAGAGATTGAAAGTCTCCCGTGCGTTGTAGAGTGGCATCTGTTGCATTCGCTTAATGCCAATAATGATGTTGGCTTTTATATGCGCGGGTTTTAGTCTTTTCCGAAAAAGGCTTCTTTGTTGACGTGGTCAAAAACACTGTCATCACTAATGGTTATCACGACGCGCCTGTTTTTGGCTCTTCCTTCAGGCGTTGAGTTGTCACCAACAGGGAAGTTTTGACCTAAACCTTTAGGGACAATTCTGTCGCCATCGACACCAACGATGTTGAATATCCACGCTATCCTTGCCGCACGAAGGGAGGATAACTCGTAATTACTTTCAATTAGGTCGTTGTATGTCGGTAAGTTGTCAGTGTGACCTTCAATACGAATAATCTGGTCGGTATCAACTAATACGTCAGCTATATTCATTATCACTTCCTCATCCTTGGGTTGTGCTTGGAAGCTGCCAGGTTCATAAAGAGTATCGCCTTTGATGGTAATTATAACCTCGTTGTCTTTGAACGTGATTGTAACGCTATCACCTAGTTTCTTCTGAAGTTTGGCTTCAAGATCAGCATGAATCTCTTCTATAGTTCTACGTTTTTCGTCCTTAGAGCGATCTTTGTGAGGGTTTTTCATCTTAGAGGAGTTTCTTCCGCCACTTTTCTTAATCAGAGATGAAGAGGTGCCCGTAGTTTCTTCTGTGTCTTTATTTTCGGTTCTGCCGAGTTCCTTTGGCGTTATAGAAGGGTATTTGAAAACACTAGCGATTTCAGCTCTTCCCTCGGGGGTTGTGCTTGCCATTAGCCACAAGACTAAGAAGCTTGCGAACAAGCTCGTCATTAAGTCAGCAAGTGCTACTTTCCATCCACTTGAATGATGTCCGCCTTCATCTGGCTTGTTGGATAGCAGAACAACCGTTCCTAGTTTCTTTTCATCTTCATCCATAACTCAACCCTTGTTTCTGTTCGCCACTCGCGAAGAGGCAATTAATGCCTCAACGTGAATCCATGTGTTTTCCAATACCAACGTGTTAACCTTTATTTTTCTTGAAATACGCTTTCGACTCTGAAATTTTCTCTTCAAGCTCAGCGAAGTCGGGTTTACAGTGAGGAGGCATAAATTTTCGAGATATTTCCGCAGCCACTTCAGCTGGGTATTGGTGAAGGATTGCTACAACAAACACTTTCAAAACTTGGAAAAGTCTTTTTTCATCTTCAGCTATATGATCGAGAGCTGATGCGGCTGGCCCAACAAAGCCATATGAGAAGAGCAGACCTGCAAATGTTCCAACCAGTGCTACCCCGATATGGTGGCCGATTTCAGCATTAGAGCCATCTAAATGCTGCATGGTAATGATGATCCCGAGAACGGCAGCTACTATGCCCAGTCCAGGTAGTGCGTCGCTTACAGCTTGAAGAGCGTGACCAGGCTCTTTTGCGTGTTTGTAGTATTGGTCAATCTCATCTTCGATGTACTTCTCAATAACATGAGGCTCGAACTTGTTAAGAGTTACAAGGCGCATGTTGTCACAAACAAACTCAGTTGTATGATGATCTTTTAAGATAAGAGGGTATCGCTGAAATACGTGTGATTCCTCAGGCTCTTCAAGGTGTTTTTCCAGCTCAACGGCTCCTCCTACTTTATTTACATGAAGAAGGTCGTGCATAAGCATGAGAGCTTCTGTGTAGAAGTCTTTTTTGAATTTGCCGCCAGTATAGAAAGGGATGATGCTTTTGAAAGTATCAATGACCAAGTTCAGTGGGTTTGCTACCAGAAAGGCACCAAATGCGCATCCGAGAATGATGAGGAATTCTACAGGCTGGAAAAGCATGTGCATCGGCCCTTTGGCGATGTAGAAACCGCCGAACACACTTCCTATGACAATGATATATCCGATTATATTAAGCACAACTGCTCCTTGAGTAACTTATAAATTCTTTCTGCCGTTACTCAATTACGATTTCACCGCACAAATTAGCGAGATCTATGGTGTGATTTTAATGATTACGTATGACTTTGAACTATTAAATAGAAATGTAATTTGGAGCTATTTATGAAGGGTCTTTCTACGGAGCTGTTATATGAATCAGCAAATAAGCTTGCCGTAATACTAACAGCATGGTTGGTGACAGAGGTGGAAAAAGAAGATGTCACAGTCTGGGATAATGTGGGACATGCTCCATACTTTATTAGTTTTGACCCAGTGGTATTCAGATTTTTAATCCGTAGAGCTGGAGAGGGGGTTCCACCAACAGAATATCCTATAGGTGTTCAGTTTATTGACCTTCTCGCGCTAAGAGATCAGGCTGGGTACATGTGCAATGGCGTATCAGAAGAAGACCCGAAATTTGATAGGTATATGAAAGAATTGTATGTCTCATCAGTTCTTCGGTTCTGGTTGTATGACGCCCACCTTGCACTGTCCTTAGAAAAGGCGCTTATGCTTATTACTCAATCTGAAGCTGAGTTATGCCTTGATAGAATAAAACTCGCCTATGAGCACTTTGGAACTAAAAGTAAAAAAGGTTCTGTGGCTGAGAAAATTATGTCACTCCTTCCTACGTTAAGAGATGAAGAATTAGATATTTATGAATCACGTTGCGTTCAGTAATTCGTCAATGCTGGCGCTAATAAATTGGGTTAAAAGGATTTATTTGGAAAGCACTAATGAAGTTAAATAAAGTTGTACTATTAAGCGCGAGTTTGTCATTCCCAGCATTTGGCGGGGCTTATGAGACTATAGGTACGCTTGATCAGTATTCGACAGATTTCTCAAGAGCATCAACTGCACCTACTGATGTAATACAGGTTTTAAATGAAAGCCCGTACGTATATGCTCAGAGACTACAGTTACAATCAGAATTTTCATTATCAAATGTTAACTCATTCGTTGATGACCTAGAGCGACTAGAGGATGAAGTTGAGCGATTGGGTGTAGATCCTTCCGAAGCCAACTCTATCATCGATGATTTTGATGGTACTCTTGCAAAGCTGGGCGATGCAGAAGCATTGGAGTTTCACTCTAAGGTATACTTTCCCTATTTTCCCATTTCATTTAAAAGTGGTAACCACTACTTTTCTACATTTTTTGAAGTTGAAGCTGGTGCTTCATTAGACTTTTTAGATGCGCCACTAACTTATGATTTGAGCGACCAAACACTTGTTACAGAATCTGCGGGTAGGTTGAAAACATACACTCACACCTCATTCGGAATAGACTATGCCACTCATTTGATAAAGCAAAAAGAGTATTCATTAGATGGTGGTATTCGACTTAATGCGCATCATGTTGGGCTGTATAAAGAGCTGCGAGCTTTTGATGCTCAGCGCGATGAGGATATTGAAAACTTAGTTCTTGATGATTACAAAGATATCGTTGAAACAAGTTTGCAGTTGGGTGTTGATGCTACCCTCAGGTTTGAAAATAAAGAAGGTGTAGTAGTTCTTGGTGTAAGAAATATTAATGAGCCAGTGTTTGACTACAATAAGGTGTCAGCCTACTGTAGCTTGCCTGAATATGCTTCTGAGCGAGATTGTATCTCTGCAAACTATTTTGTTTCAACAGGTGAAATCAATGACGGCGGTCAGATAAAAATGTATCGGCAGGCCTACGCGCAGGCTACCCATATCGTGCCTTTTTGGGATCTGAGAGTGTCAGGTTACCTGGAGGCTAATAAGACTCGTGACTTATTGCGGGATTGGACGCAAATGGCGCGAGGAGAAATAAGCTATGATTGCCCTGAATCTTGGGTGACGAGTGCCTTTTTGGCGTATGAGAAAAACCTCGTGGGTGATAAAGAAGAGCGTATTGTAGGTGGTCTAAGCTTATTCAAGCGAGTGCAGTTTATGGGGTATAGTTCTACATCAACAATTAAAGAAGATGGGCGTACAATGCCAGAAGATTTTGGTTTCTCAATATCTATTAATACTGAGTTCTGATTCAGAGCCAGTGTTAATGATGTGATCACGAAAAATAGCCGTCACAATGTGACGGCTATAGTGTGTATTAGCATTCAGACGTATCTTCCTGAAGCTCTTCGTAGAAAACATAGTTTTTATCTACAGATTCGTGTTCATTACCATCATTCCAAACATCGAGAACAACACCTTCATCCTCAAGTTTGATATGTAAAGTGTTACTAGCAAATCTAACATAACAATATGTTTTATCATCGCTGTAAGTTACTGACGGTTGCTTGAAGTCGGTCTTCTCCACTATTACCAGCAACAGTGAGTCCGCAGAGTTGTTTAGTGTTGTGCGAAGAATGGTATTGCCTTCTTCGTTGTCACACCAAACATTAAGCGAAGCTTTAGATCCAGAGAAGTCGATATCTTCATGGGGTGAGTCGTAATCGATAACAACGTTGACACCCATTTGCGTCTCTGACTGGATTGGATTAACTTCAGAAAATATAGCAGCCATTACTAGCCTCCTTAATTGTATTTGTCCTCGCTCGCTGTTGAGCAATAGTAAATAAGTACAATAATAGACAAAAGGCGCTAGGTAGGAGAGCTAGGCTCTGCCCCACTAAACAGTGGGGCGTGTTAAGTTTAAAAGGTTATTGTAGCACCAATGCTGAGATGTGAAATGTCACTCTTCAATAGAGTAAAAGCAAAGTTGGGATTTAATCGATATTCGATTCCAATGCTCCACTCTTTTTGGGTTGTTGCTTCCAATTCCACAGCAACTCTCTTGGTTAACTGGAATTCTGTTTCGGCACCAGCGTGTAGCTCACCATGCTGGTTCAGCCAGATCGTGCTGTCTATGCTGAAAGGGGTGGTGTACTTCACGCCAGCCATTACTTCGGCGTCGTGTCTCCCATTTCGAACCCCTGCAAATACCTGCATCCACTGGTCAATACGGTACGAATAATCGAAGTATGTCTCGAAGCTATGTTCTGTATTTCCGTTAGTATTTACATTGAAAGCATGAGAGTTGTTGCTTAACCTCATATCAAACTCACCAAGATCAGAATATAGACCAATATCTGTTCTCGTGTACCAGTCCGTGTCCATTGTTTCATTTGACTGTCTTTTTGCTTTCATGAAATCAGGATTGCCGAAGTAATCGCTATACCTTACTATACGTGCCATGCCTGACTTTGCGTGGTAGAGGTTGTGGCAGTGAAACAACCAGTCCTTTTCCTCGTTTGCTGCAAACTCAATTGTTGTAGAGCCATAAGGAGGGATGTTAACTGTATGCTTGATTACGTCATGCTTACCATTACCGCTTATTACTTTGAAAAAGTGCCCATGTAGGTGAAGAGGGTGGTTCATCATGGTTTTATTTTCAAAGTGAAAGCGTACTACTTTTCCTCGTTCTACTTTTATTTTATCAGCAGCTGATAGCGGAACATTATTAAAGCTCCAGTTGTATGACTCCATGTTGCCTGTTAGTTCGAGCGTGAAATCTTGAACATCTCCTTCATGCTGAACGCTATCCTTGGACAATAAGTCACTGTATGAAAGCGTCTCGACAGTTTTCGTCGAATCGGTCATCATATGGTGATTATGATGTGTCTTGTGGGTCGCTTTCGCTTTAGTGCTAGCGTGTTTGATGTGTTTAGTATCGTGCTGCGATGAATTGGCGTTTTTCATCATATGGTCATGGTGGTTTGACTCTTTATCGTCATGCTTCGAACCCTGTATATTGGACATACTATGTGCCGAATGGTTGTTGTGGCTCGACATATCCATATAAAGCATTGGTCTCTGTGGAGCTGGGGGCTTTGCGTAATCGCCGCTTCCTATGGTGATTATGCTTCCGCCTGTACCATCTATGTTGTTAGCCGCGAATGTAAAGGCTCCACTCTCTGGGATTTCAATGAGTAAATCATAAGTTTCAGCCATGCTTATCTGAAACTCAGAGGTGTTTATGGGTTGTACGTCAACGCCATCAGCAGCAATGACTTTGAAGATGCCGCTATTTTGCTGAATTTTGAAAATAGAGGATGCAGCTGAGTTGATTAATCTGATGCGAACAATTTCACCTGGTTTTGCCTCTGGAAGGATCTTGAGATGTTTTTCTCCGTTCGCAAGAAATGCGTCATACCCAACATCCGAAACATCCATCCCCTCCATTCGATTCCATCTATTTTTAGCCCAGGTCGCAAGGTTAGAATGTTCTAAATAACCTGCAAGACTGATTACTGAACCTTTCTTCAATGCGTACCAATCGCCATCTTTTTTTAGATTCCGCAAGACATCTAGTGGGTCTTCATCAGTCCAGTCAGAGAGCTGAACTACAGTGTCATAGTCAAATTTTAAGTCGTATCCATCTTTTGGGTGAACAACGATAGCTCCATACTGACCTTTTTGCTCATCGATTCGAGAGTGGCTGTGATACCAGTAAGTCCCAGGGTGTGACAGGGGGAAGTTATACGTATGAGAACTATATGGCTCTATAGGGAAAAAAGTTACATACGGAACTCCATCCTCTGGTTGGGGCAACAAAAGGCCGTGCCAGTGTATGGACGCGTCATCGCCCGTATTATTATTGACTGTAATTACGGCATTATCGCCTTCGGTAAACTCAAGGACAGGGGCGGGTATAGATCCATTAATAGCCATTGCATCAGATACTTTGCCTGTGAAGTTCACTTTGACATTGTCTATATCGAGGGTGTGTTCAATAGTCGCAGAGTATGCAAGGCAGGAAGTTAAGGCAAAGAGTGTCAATAAACGTTTCATAGGCTTCAGTTAAATAGAAATATTGATAACAGGTTGTGTGCAAAATCGATTTTAGATTTAAGCGTTATATATTGTCAATGTTGCTATTATTTCAAATTGAAATTAACATGTAATTTTGAAAAAGGTGTGGCAATGTTTAGAAATTCAAAACCTTTGAAATTAAGTGAAGCAGCAAGAATTTTAGAGGATGGTGGCTCTGTCTGTTCAGTGACAGAGAAGCAGTCTATAAAAATGGTAGAAACGCTGACTCAGTTATGTGGTAGGGCTGCTAATTGTGATTTTTTTGAAATTACAGAAATGAACAGTAATTTTCAGCAAATGTTCATGGACGGAAGTATTTCTGCGGAAACTAAGATCGCAAAGATTATGGCTACATTCGGTACGGAAAGGTAGAAGGGACGCTAGGCGTCCCTTAAATTTTACATCGAGCAAACTGTGCAGGCTTGAATGGCCTCCATGTTTGCATCTTCAAGTTTTTCTTTCCCTTTGCGTTTAGCTTTATTCATTAAACGCCTTAGAGCCATCTCTTCGAGATCGTCAGCGGTTGGTGTGTCTATGTGGTGCGCCGTTATTGCAGGTAGCCCCAACATGTTCATTAACCGCTTTTGATGTTCATAATCCTTTTTTAAGCTAAGAGCGAACGCTTCCATGTAGCTCATCAACAAAGGATCTTGAGACTCATCTTCAGGTAAGAATTTTTCATGCTCTTTGAAATCCTGATACGTCCGCTCAAAAGTAAGAACTGTATGCGCTATTCGAGTGATTACCTCAATTTGCGCATAAGCTTCGCCTTTGGCGTTCGTAAAAGAGCCTTCATCAGTCTGTGATTTGATCGCTTTACCCAAATCACTGGGTAAGTCAATTTCAAAACAAACCAAGTTTATGTCTCTTTCCATGTCTTCAACAGAGTCAAACCCTTTCAACAGGTAGTTTGTTCTTTCATGCTCATACCAAGTGTTCATTTGATCGACCAAGTTGTGTTTTCTAAACGAATACACAGCAAGTTCAGTCTTATAAACCATATGGTTATTGCAGCCCATAACTAGATCAGGAGTGTACATAGCCACACCAACAAAGATTTTTTCACGAGACTTGTCTGCTTGACTCATCAACTCGAAATTGTCTTTGTCGCGGGTTCTGACATCTACAAAATCAGGTACTTTATACAGTTGTTGTGACTTAGAGAATCCAAGTGAAAAGCCAGGTTCGAAAACCGCTTTTCTGTATTCATCATGCCAGTGTAAACCGTACTTCGCTCTATCATTTGCCGTGATTTTTTCACGGCTCGCGACATAAGCGAACTCATCAGGTTTCCAATACATCTGTGCAGTTTTTTCGCTACGTCGCATGAAGAAGCAACCTATACAACCCGAACGAGTTCGGTATTTGTAAAAGTCCGGTAGGCCTACAGTTGCGTCAAGAAGTCGATATACATCAGACTTAGTCATCTTCAGGTTCATATACGGCATATGCGTATAAATTCCCTTGTCTTCTGCAACCATCGCACCACGGTCTTCGTCAAATCGTATACCAACATACTGATGAACTTCCGTATCTTCTTGGTAATAGTTGTCAGCCATTACCTGAAGCATAGGTTTGATCTTCAGATCAGTTGTGCAAAATCTTGCCTTTTGGTTAGGCATAAAGCCGTTATTCTTATCAATTAGCTGATACAAACCATATTCAGGTTGTATGCGATTGATTCGAATCCCCAAGTATTCTTCCATTTTCTCCAACTGATAATACAAGTCGGGAGATTCCGCCATCGTATCAGTAAACACGAAGATGAAATCAACATTAGGAAATAATGCACGCATTATCATTGCAATCCCACAAGAGTCAGCGCCACCAGAAATTGGAATGACAAACTTAACTTTCTTGTCGGTATCAACATCAATTGAAAACTTATCAATGATGTCTTTGCCTATGATCGATTCTAAAACTGTTCGAATCCAATGAAGGTTTTTCATAACCTTGACGGAATTATCACAGCCACTCACAAGTATGCCTTCGTACTTGAACTTTGTTTCTGGGATCACACTTGAAAGTGCAATCTCAGTCGGTTCAAGCACTTTGTCTGGTACGCCTTGAGTAAAGTCGATTGTTGAAGTTCGAGCTTTGCTCTTCTTCTTGACTGGCGCAACAGTATTCACCTCATTGTCTGCATGGTTAGCTTCAACAAAGTCATCTGTGCCGCCGAACATGTCGAATTGTTGCTCTTCAAACATTTGTTTAGTCCTCTAAATAGGTTTAGTCCCATTTAGAAATAGGTTTGGTGGCAGGAAATAGTTTGTGCATATATTAATGAATGATTGGCATTAGAGATAGAGGGGGGGAAGTTTTTCACCTCTAGTAGGGGGTATTAAGATAAAGTTATATAACCAAGGATGGAAAATGAAATATACACTTCTAAGCGTTTTGATTATTAGTTCTCAAGCGCTTGCCGCTGACTTTAAGGTGTTGGATGAGGAGCACATCGATAAAGTTATAAATTTAACGTCGAAAAAATCTTATTGTAACTCGCTATATAGTAAAACTAAAGCTGACGAATGCATAGTCCCAAATGGATTTCCAAAGTGGACAGAGGAGATCAATTCACCTAACGCAATCGTTTTTCAAGATTGGCATGATCTAGAGCAGAGAGCTGCAATTCTTGAGAAAATAGGGTGTCATGTCGAGGGTGTGGCTCAAGACAGGACGCTGATAGCGCATCTTTCCAAAGATGAAATAGATCGAGTTGAAAAAGTTAACGAAAGGAGGGATGAGGATAATAAAGTCAAATATCGAGTAGTGCCTTGGGATAAGACGAATTGTATTAAGAATGTATTTATAGTTCCGAAAGATTACGACCCTTTTAATCAATTTGACAGACTAGATCTGCAAGATGAAGATCTTGAAACATTGGATGAGAACTCAAAATTAAAGTTATATGAATTTGCTAAGAAAGGACGTGAAGTAGTTAGTATGCTACCTAAGATTGAAAGGAATGTGAATGTTCCAGAAAATTCAGTTAACTTGTTTGTAGGGGGATTTCACCTAGCTAATGAAGATGAGGAGATTGGTACGATATTAAGGCTTTCAGATGTGAATCCTGATAGTAATACATTCTCGTATACATTCGAAGGCGGCGTTGAAATTGACGCTTTTGAAGGTATTAGGGCTGGCCTAGAAGAGGGTCATACATTTCACATGCATTTACTAGATGAGGATGGAGTAATTTTAGGTTCCATTGCTTATTCACAGCATAGCAATGTGACCGACAATAAAATAACGTTTAGTAAAACCAAAAGTGAGAAATTAAGGCAGTTAATGTCATTCGATGCAAATGGATTATCCAAGGAATTAGTTGTTTTTAGAAATACATATAAAGACGGATCTAATTACGACAACATAAGTGTTACTAAATTTGGAGATGTTGTTATCCAAAATATAAAAATAGATACTGTTAGCGATTATGGGCTGCGTGCATCAGCGAATAAGGATATTTATATAGACAGGGTTGAGTTTGGTTCGCTTGGTTCGGCTGATAAGCCATTTGCTGTGGATACTAGTGTACATGTAGCAAAAGCACGCGGAAAAATTAGTATAGTAAACTCTATTTTTTCAAAATCCTTTGATGACCATGTTAATTATTATGGTGGGAAGAGTGTTCTCGCTATGTACGAACCAATAAATAAAAATGGTACTAAGTTTAGAGCATGTATAATTACTAATAACAAACCTGAAGAAGGTACTATTTATCAAGCAGTTGCTCCTGAAAACGGTAGGTTGGATTATCTTTTTCGAGTTAAAAAGTTGGCATATGACAATGCAGGGTGTAATAGAATTAGGTCAAGTGCTAATTACCCCCAAAGTGAAGGCGGATGGAGTAATGATGAACCATTTCAACCTTATTGGGTTGTATTAGAAATAACAGACTTAGAGTTGGTTGGTTCTCCAAATAAAGATAGCTCTTTGTTGCAGAGGCGTTACGTGCCAGGTGAATACTCTAAAGATAGTCAACTTTTATTTGTAGATGAGTCAAATGGAAAATTCAACTCTATAGCTCATGTTAGCGACGCAATGTCTGAATACCTTTCAAAAGGAGGTGCCGATGTAGTTAATACTGAATCTGAGCACTATATCCTATTTGATATTTCTTCTAAACTCGGATATGGGGTTATTAGGAATAATATTTTTGTAAGCGCTGGAAAAAATGGAATCGTTGGTAAGTCGCATAATATGAATATTGTGGATAATGTATTTATCAACTCAAGGAAAGGTGATTTAGGGTTAAGCAACTATACACGCGGTAGAACTGTAGAAGGGCCGTATCAATTTAATACAATTGTTGATAATAATATCTTCATAAGTGAAAAGGTCGAAGAGAGTATGAAATTTAATGCTGTTCCTCCTATCGAAATCATATCTCAAGGATGGAGTAACATTCAAACGATTAGCAATGCAGAGCACTGGGATTCTAATTTGCGAATAAATAAAAGTAATGATTGTTATAATGCTAACAGTCAAAGTATGATTTTTCAAAAAAATACAAAACGTATAAATGACGTTGAAAATTGTAGGCCATTGAGTTGGTAGCGCTTTTTCTTGTGGTAAAAATTGGAAACAAGCAATAGTTTGTTTCCAATTTTTTACGATTATGTGATGTGTGTTTTAGTTATATTGCTTAAAAGTGAATCCGATATTGCTTTATCCTAGCTGCTTTTATTTAGGCTTTGTGGAACTGTTGTGGAGGTTTAAAGGGCTAGTGTAGGGGTATCTTATAGCTAGTTCGTTGCAATCCCAGTCCACTTCGTACATCGCATTTTCTGGTATGTGCAAAACTCCTGGTGCATATGCATACTTTCCAACGACGCTGATGCCTTTAGTATGATATTTCTTGTACCACTTCCATTCTCCATGGGCTTTGAAGTGCTCTATGGCCTCTAATGCTATATCTTGATTATGGTAGCAATAGCGTTCTTCATACCCATTAGGGTCTACATTTACAAGAACTGTGGCATGATAAGCTAAGGCTGAGATGCCTATAACTTCACAGTCATGTAATGTGTGATATTCCAGTTGCCAATTTTTTATACACTGCTCAATGTTCATTTGAGAGACTACTAGTCGTATTAGTTCTGGTAGAGATTAATGATGAAAGGTGTGCTAGTCAAACGGTGTAAGAGGCAAAGGAGGTGAAAAAGAGGAGTGAGGTGCACGAGTCCGGCACCTCGACGTGTATTAGGAGGGCTTAACTGACTCTTTGATCGCCTGTCCGACAGTTTCTTCAAGAGAAAGATTTTTGAATTTGGTTACAACATACTCAACCTTTTTAGACATAAATCCTTTCTTTTCTTTACATGAAAACTCAACCTTATCACCTTCCTTTGAGAGTGCGAGTATCGGGTTAATTCTGTCTTTTTCGGTAGACGTCATCTTGTATAGAGAGTCGCTTCCTTCAACACAGAAAAGCAATTCATTTGTGTGTTCGTGAGAAGTAAGCGCAATCCGCTTGATAAAACCAGTATAAGTTTCAGTAGCCATAATGTTCCTTAATCGTCGCCTGAAAATGCGGCTAGTAAATGGAGAATTGAGGTAAACAGATTGAAAATGTTTAGATACATAGACACTGTTGCCATAACGTAATTGGTCGATGGGTTTCTCATAATCCGATTGGTGTCATAGATGATGTAACCGCTCATGATGAACGTAATTGCAGCCGAAACGGCCAGTGACATGGCGGGAATCTGTAGGAAAATATTTGCAACAGAAGCAATGATAGCGACGATTAGGCCAATAAACAGAAAGCCACCTAAATTTGAGAAGTCTTTGTCTGGTTTACTTAAGGTGTAGGCACTTAGTGCAAAGAATACTAATGCGGTTGCCCCCAAAGATTGGAATATAATTTCACTTCCACCTTGAATGCTAGCGACGGCATGTAAAGTCGGGCCAAGTGAGCCTCCTAATAAACCAGTAAATAGGAATGTAAGAATTACGCCAGATGTTTTGTTCGCGTGTTTGCCAATAACAAAAAGAAGAACAAGTGCTCCAATTGTCATGCCTAGCGATGCCATACGACTTAAGCCTATATTCATGCAGATAAGCGCAACTATCGAACTGGTTGCCATGTTCATACCTACAAGCTGATAAACTTGTCTAAGTGTTTTGTTGATGCCTGAGGTTAATGTTTTAGTGCTAGTAGTGTTCATAATCCACCTTAACGTAAATGAATCTGTATTATAAAAAGTAGGAGGTCAGAACGGTGAATCATGATTCTGCTTTGCCTGCATGTTCATCGAAGCTATGACGAATGCGTCATCAATTTGTGGCATCCTTTCTGAGTGAAGTAGATACTTGTTGGCAAATAACCTTTCACGTTCGACAGTCATGCAAGCAAAGTTTTGCTTTCTGTGGATAAGAATGCCTTCGTCGAAGGTGTCTGTAACAAGGTGCTCTCTTGCTTTATCTCTTTCGTGGAAAAGAATATTCATGCTTGGTTGATAGAGCGCTGGAACTTCAACTATATCTCCCCAACGAGAGGGAAGACCGTCTCTTGTTGAATACCATGCGCAGGGATTGTCAGTGATATAATCAAATTCCTTGTCGATGATGGTGTAAATAACCTCATGAGTGAGGATGTGTATTTCGTCCATAATCCATGTGGTTATCATAGTAAAATCTTCAGGTTTTTTATTAATATTTAGCAAAATACCGTTTATCGCTTTACTTCCTTTTCTCTTACAAGCTACATGAAAACATTTATTGGGATATGGTTTTCTTAGCGCGAGGTCAGTTTCACCAGAAAGTGTCAATGCAAAATCTGGAAAGTATACTGATTCGAGTTCAATGTTAACGTCTGTAAATTGGTTGTAAATTCTGGGTGTAAGGTGTGCAATCATAGTCTACCGCTAAATTATTTTTGTATTACAACGTAAGTACAAATCGCGGTAGTTGTGGGCTATAGAAGGAATATAGTTAATATCATAATAGGTGCTAAATTTAATACTTTAAAATAAATGACTAAATGAGCGAAATTCTCACCATACGTGCCTTTATAAAAGTGCGAGACGTAAGAAGCTCGCCCCCATGACAAGGAGGTTGTGGAAGGGAGACGAATCACGCCATCGGAAAACAACGGACGTGAGTAAGGTTGCAGAAGCAATGGATGCTGAGGTCGCTTGAACACCACCTGCGGCTAGGATATTAGGTTCTAAGTGCATTTTATGAAGTGTATTTAGACCTAATATCCAACAAAAATGGATTTTATAGGATTCACTCTCCCACTTTCGGCACTGATTTTTTCAGTGCCTTTTTTCGTTTTCTTTTGAGGTTGATATGGCTTGGTATATTGCTGGAAAGTTCGCTTCATATTTTATGGCACTGGTAAGGCTGTTGCTACTTTCTGTAATAGCTTGCTGCACAATACTTATGGTCGTGCAAGTCAAGGAGTTCAATACTGAATTCAAATCCTTTAATGTCAATCTCGATAAATTTAATCAAAACATCCCCGTACTTGTTTATGGCGTGGGGAGTGTTCATAGAAGCGTTGAGAAGCTAACGGATACCGTTAATGAACGCCATAAAGAAATACGGCCAGAGTTAACTTCTTTCAATGGTAGTTTCGAAACCCTTAATTACTATCTGCCATATCTCATCAATGAGTCTTACTCTATTCGCAAGGAATTGCCAGGGATTCTTTCGGAAATAGAGAAGATAGTAGGCCAAGCTGAAGATGTGAGTAAAGCTGCCTCAGAGGGAGCTGTAGAGGGCGCTATGCGTGGTGTGCTTTCGCTGCCTGCTGAAGTGATAAGCTCGATAATTTCTCTTCCTTACGAAGCTGTTAAGAAGACGGGAGAGAAGGTTAAGAAGAAACGAGTTGTAGAATCGCAGTCTGAACCACTTATTCAAATTGAACAAACAAATGACATGATTGGGGGTGCGACACCGTTTAATGTCGATAAGACAAATACTACTCCTGTCGAAAGTTCCGAATCAGAAGAAGTGCTAAAGGTTACTGATGGGCGTGATGAAGGCAAAGTGTTCGAAGGCTTAGCTGAACCTGAAATTTTTACAGATGAAAACACTGATACAGTTCAAGATGAAGTTTCTGAGTTAAAAGCTGAGGAGAGTGCAAAAATGCAATCGGACTCAACTAGCGAAAAACTCTGAGATTTAAAAATCGAGGAGCCAGCGAACTTCGTTTGTGGTGTGCCTTTAGGGGAGGCGTGGAGCGTCCCATTTTTGAATGGATTTCAGAGTGGAACGTTAGGCCTTAAATAGCGGTTAGTTTGAAGGTGTAAAGTGATCTACGTAGTTGTTGAGCGGTGTTATACTTCAATTATATCAGAAGAATTAGCGCCAAAGCTCTCAGTTAAAGCTTTTGAAAAACTGTCTATGGCTCAGGAGTATTACGAGTCAAGAAAGACAGTAGTGAAATACGTCTACCCAGTTCAATCCTTAAAAATCGATTTTCAAACCCCGTTATACCTTTTAGTGTTCTTTGACAAAGATAAGGCTGAGGTGGTGTACGGCACTCCCCACAAGAAAAATCTGGAGCCTGTTCAGTCGTATTTGAAGTCAACTCAAAACAAGAAGAGTCAAGTCCTTCTAGCATGGAGTTAAGCGCTTTAAGGCAAATCCAGCATAATCTCGTCAAAGAACATTTGAAGCTTTCAATTAACGTAATGTTTTGGTCATAAATTGAGAGCGTTATGAAATCTGTAGTCACAAGTAAAGTCGAACTGGTAACTAATTTACTCGGGTTGACAGAGCGAGATGGTGGTGAAATTGCTGCTGAAATGGTGTTATGCGCAGCTTACAATGAACCTGATTTCTTTACTCTTACAGAGGAAGAGCTTGAGGTCGTTATTGCGAATAACTCAGATGTTTACGATATGGCAATGCGTATCGACGAAGTCACTGACCTGTCTTTTGATAATGCCACTCGACTAGCTGTAGCTTTAATAGAGGGTAGTGTAAAAGCCGTAGAGCCGAAAGAGATGCAAATGGATGTCGTTGATAACGAATACACTTTCAGCATGTCCAATGAGCAACTTGAAAGTAGTGGCTCGATAGTAGAGGTGACACAAAAACTAATCGACCATAATCTCAATGACAGGGCGGCAGGGAATGTGTCTGACCCTAATGTAAGATTATCCATTATCAATGAAATCAAAGAGCAAGTGTTATACGAGTTTGCTCCTGTTGTCATAAACGATATTTACGGCGAAATTCTTGATGACAACTATCATTCTATACCGTCAGCTGCTCCTTTTATTGGCATGTTCGGTGACTCAGAAGAAAACCATATCCTGGCTATCCATACCAATGTGCCGACCCTTCCCGATAATGAATCAAGTTTCCAGGAGCACCTAGAGGCCGTAGCAAAGGTAGCGGATGTATCAGGCATAGATATCTTTGTGGCTAGTCTTTATGCGGTATTTAAAGAGGATACAGAGCAAACTTGTGTAGGCTATGGTTATAGGCCGTCTGATAAAAAATGGTTCCCAGTGTTTGCAGCAAAGGGGGTTTCATTCGTTGACTGTTTCAATAAATCTTTCAAAGGTGAGACTGTTCGGGATGAAAAGCAGTTACTTGCTCACGTTTATGCGAGAGTTCAAGCAGGACTGAAAGATGCACCATTCAAATCTTATGGCGTTTTGACATATGAATACCCTGATTCTGATTGGAGTTATTTGGAGATGGAGAGCCTTGAGTATTAGCCCAAGGCTTTTATGATTACTTTATCTCAGCATTCGATATGGTTACCAGAGCTTGGTAAAGCTCTGGAGAGTATTTCTCGTCAAGATCGTTAGCTGCTGATAATACCGTTTTGGTCATTGACTGGATGGACTTTAGGGCGGCATCACTTCCAAACATCTTTGCTCCCAAAGCTACAGCCGCTTCTAATTTAGCGTCCATTTTTTCAATAGCTGGGTTGGCTTTCTGTACTGCTGCTACGACATGGTCAAGGTCATCAGACGTAGTCATTTGGTTGTGAGAGTTTTCAACAATTTGTGTGAGTTCTGCCCACGATTCAACTGAGGTATTTTGGTCGCTGCTCATTGCTAGCATCTCCATTTGGGGTTACGGGAATTGTACTATCTTGAAAGTCCAATAAGATTGAATTTTTATTTTGAGCCTCTTTAGCTGTAGTTATTGGTTTGCCATCGGTAGACCTAGCAATAACGTAACCTTTGCTTAAGATTTTCATAGGGTTGAACAAGTATATCTCTCTTTTAGTTGCAACGAGCTGTTCCGAAATTTGACTAATTTTCAAAACAGCAGTGTTCGGCAACTTGGTGTGAAAACTTAACGTCTGCCCCGCTATTCTGGCTAGAGCGTTGGAAAAAGTGTCTTTTGTGTAAACTGTTCTTTCTGCATAATTATTACGAGCGTTATGAATCTTTATATGGAAAGCCCGTGCGACAGCCTGTGATGCCTTTAGATAAGAACGTAAGAGCTTGGCAGGGAAGGTAATCATAAAATTATCCATATGCATCTTAACCTTGCTCAGTGAGTCAATGTGCCTGGTTCTGTGGCTATTAAAAGTATTTTCTATAGTGGCTCTTCTCTCTGTAATGCGTGTATGGGCATACTGAGTTAATTCCCAAAATCGAACTCTGGCGACTCTTTTTGCATTCTCCGTTTGTGAAAGGTGGTATTTGATTTGTTGTTTTAGGACGGACTGAGCGTTGGATCTAGCTTGAAGTTTAGACAAAGTGGCACGAGCCACTGCATTTCCGTACTCTTGTGAAATACGTTGCTTGCGGGTGTGAGTAGCATGTGTGTTTGTTAATATTGCCTGATGCTTGAGCGCTTTGATGCTATCTATTTTTTTCTGAGCTTTATAGATTTGATCAAGGTTATTTTTTGTTATGTACTCTATGCACTTACTTGGTGTCCCAGCGTTAATCTTTGATATTTCATCTAAAACACAAATGTCGCGCTCATGCCCTAATCCGGTGATAACAGGCATGTAGCTATTGCAGATGTACTTCGCCGAAGTAAAGTTATTGAGCCAGGATAAATCGGCTACAGCTCCCCCGCCTCTAATAATGATCAATGCATCATAGGGCGTTTCTTTGTGCTGTAGGTTGATTTTTTTTAGTTGTTGAGACATAGAGGACTCAGCTTGAAGTCCTTGCATAGTTGCAGCGAAATATTCAAATTCACACAGCCCATGTGATTCTAGTAGATCTGCTCCTTGTTTGAAGTCGCCTTCACCCGCTGATCCCGCAGGTGTTAACACTGCAATACGCTCAAAATACTGGGGGAGAGGTTTGTCTTTATTTAAACCAAACATGCCCATCTTAACTAAGGCATTTTTGATTTCTTTGATCTTAACTTGTAGTTGTCCTTCAGTAAAAGAAGGATCTATGTCTTTTACAACCAGGTTAAGTCCAAAGGCAGGTTTGTAATCTACCGAAACGCACAAAAGGACTTGAAGGCCTTTTTGAAGCTTGGTTCCAGTTCCTTTTTGGAATTTTTCAGTTATAAATGACTTATTACTTTGCCAGATACTCGCCTTTTGCTTTGCAATAATGTTCCCGTCAGAAGATTCTGTGAGGTCAAGGTAGATATGACGGCCTTTATCATTGCACTCAGTTATTTCACATCGAACCCATACATCTTTAAATTCGTCGGCTTTAAGCTTCGCCGCGATAGATTCCTGAAGTTCGAGTAGGCTGATGCCTTTCTTTGTCATACAAAGCTCTTCTCTGCTCGGAGGAAAGCTTCATGTTATTACTTATTTGATGAAAAATAAACTAATCAGATGGAAGGAGTTGCGCGGACGTGAATTTAGCAGTAGGTCTTACAAGGTCGTCAAAGCTTGGCTTGTAAAAATCAAAACCTGCTGGTGACGTAGCAGTAAACTTGAATAAACAACCGCTACCTGTGTCGGTTAGTCTTGGAGAGTTAGAGATAATAATATCGGTGTTTTGAGAATTATCGATTATAAGCGTTCTGGCTACTGGGATTTTGCCTTTTGCGTTATAGCCAATTAAGACGCCTTTAGCTATACCGTCATCGTACTTGCTGTAGGCGGGGCTTAAGTCGTTTCTGATGAGATCGCATTTAACTGCGGTGTTGTGCGCAGTAAATTCAATTGTATTGGCAAATACGTTTGCGGTTAAAAATGGTGTGATAAGAAGTAATTTTCGAAACATGACGCCCTCCAGTAACTATAAATAAGCACTGGAGGGCGAAATTGTTAACGCATCAAAGACATCATTTTAAGCAAAGCGCTTGCTGATGTAGTGTCAAGAGACTTGAGTAGAGCGATATTTTGGTCTCCTTGCATTGCTGTGGCAACATCCATTATTGCGTCTTTTTGAATGTCTGTGGCATCTAAATAGGCGCTAACCAGTTCCTTAGTAACAGGGTCGGTGTCAGCATCAAAATATTGGGCAGATACTGACATTGTAGGTTGAGATTTAGATGAGTCAGACTCTGCTACAGCAAGTTGCTTCGCAGCTTCATCATCCATCTGTTTAGCCTCAGCGTTACTAAGTTGTTTCGTTTCGTCGTGCTTCTGCTTCTTGGCTAAGGCCACACTCTGCTCATTAGGCTCGGCATCTTTCAGTTTTTTAGCCTCGGCGTCTTGTTTCTTTTTAGCCATGGTTTCTTTTCGCTTTTGCGCAGCCGCAGCTCTTTTGGCTTCGAGTTCTTCTTCTTTCTTCTTCGCGTCAGCTTTAGAAGTGTCAGATTGAGCTTTTTTAGTAGTTGTGCTTACCTTGACGGTTTTAGTGCTAGCGCCTTTCGCTGGTTTTTTTGGTTCATCTTGAGCAGCGTCATCAAGTTTAATTCTATCAGCGATCTGCTCTTGTGACTCAATGTCCTCAACATAATCTATATCTGACTTTTCCAAAGCTCCATCTTGAAGCATAGAATTAACGACTTTTTTAACATTGCCAAGCGTTAATTTGTTATTGTTATCCATTTTCTTCGCTTGTTGAAAAAGCTGGGTAAGGTTGTACATTTTAGCTTTTTGCAAATCAATATTTCGAAAGGCTTCTCGAAACTCCATAACCTTTTTAAGATTATTTACGATAACTGGGATGGTGTTACCTTTTAAGCCAGAAGCTTTACTAAGGTTAGTGTTAAACTTCGTTAGCCCATCTTTGTTGCTTACATAATTTAATAGGTCTTTTCTGTGCAAGATAGGTACAAGCTGAATGGCAGCTGCCCACCAATCATTATTTGCCTGTTTAAAGACGTCCTTTGATAGGGGGACTTGGTTTTGCTTAAATGCATCAATCGCTGGTTCTGCCATTTTGGCCTCCAAATAGAATTTTCAAACACACAACACACAGGTCAATATACAAGCGATTTTGAAAAAATCAATGTTTATACACAGCTTAGTATAAAATTAGACCAAAAAATTTGATTTTTTGTGATATGATCGTGGGTTGGATTAAAACTGTCCACCTTTAAACCCACTTTTCTTGTCATGTTCAAAAGTATGTTGTAGTCGGTAGGATAGTTCGACAGTTCTGGTTCTTTAGGGGTGTGTTTTAGGGAGAGAGCGATAACCCCCCCAGGTTTAAGTAAGCTTTTCAGTCTGCTTAAAGCATCGATATGAGACTCAACGGGAAGTAAGTGAAACACGCTAGAGCAGATTATGATATCAAAGTTTCCATAATCTATACATTCTAAGGTAGGTAATTTGTCGTTGATTAGGTGACCTTTGAGAGTAGGAAAGGTGGTTTCGGCTATTTCTAACATCTCATCTGATGGGTCAACGCTAACAACTTCGTGATTGTTTGCTAATAGGTAAGCTGAGTCACGTCCAACTCCACATCCAATATCTAAAATTCTTCTTTTGCCCTCTACAGATTTATACCACCAGTGATGAATGTCTGTGAAAGACTTAGCTAGCTGATTCCGTGCTTCTAGATGCGCGTTGTTGTTGTAATAATCGATGTTTAATTTGGAATACTTCATAACTTCCTCAGGCAAGTTTTCGCTATGTAGGGATTTGAGAAACAAAAAGAAATCATATGAGAAAATTTGACCTTAAAGCATCGATGTACATGCACCCTACCTTAAGTGTTGGCAGGGAGTCACTGGTGGACTTGAAAAAATATTTAAAAACTTACACCGACTCTTCTGGTTATCTAATGCTGAAAGGGGCGCAAATCGTATTATTTCTAGAAAGATATATGACTTCAACAGATCTACGGGAATATGTATCAGGAATAGAGGCCATGGGCGTAGAAGTTATTGCCCTGAGTGGGATGATTGAAAACTCCGTAGCATTAAAGCTTGAACTTCCGGTATTCAAAAAGAAAAACAACGATGGCGTATCGGTTGGTGAGATTATCGCAAAAGATATGAAAACCAATGTAAAAGTTTATTGTGGAGATGTGCTATCAGGTCAAGTGGTTGAGGCAGCTGATGGCGACTTGTTAATCAAGGGTAACGTTAGTCATGGAGCGAAAATACTAGCGAATGGGGATATATACGTGTTGGGTTGTCTAGAAGGCATCGCAAGTGCAGGCCGTTCAGGTAATTACTGTTCATCAATTACTGCTAGCAAGCTTAAGCCACAAGTCTTAGAAATTGCGGGTGTTGCGGAGCTAGGTTATAGAGTGACCGATTTCTTGAGAGCCGATTCGACGGTAATTCTTAGAGAAGGAGGTTTATTCTTGGAGAAGTAACGGTATGGTGAAATGGAATTCATTAAAAATATCACAGTTAAAAAGCTTATATTTGAGTCAAGCGACTCAACGTATGTGATATTTGAAGGGGAGGTCGGAGGTGACCTTTACACTTTCAAAGGAGTTTGTTCATCAATAGACGTCGGTGCAACGCTTGACGGCGAAGGAACTCTGAGAAATGACCGTTATGGTCAACATTTCCAAATGTCCTACATGATACCTCACGTCCCTACTGAACAGCGTGAAATAGCAAAATATATCCAGTCCTTAAATGTTTCTGGTATAGGTGATAAAACTGCTAGTAAAATTGCTGAAAAATATGGCTCCAAACTATTTGAATTAGTAGAAGAGGGCGCTCCAGACCAAGTTTCAATTAAGGGTGTGTCGCAGGCCAAAATCGAAGCGCTTTTTATTGAACTGACAGAAACGGTAAGGGTTAGATCTCTACAGATGTTTGTGGTCAATCTTGATTTGGGGATGAAGCTAGCTTCTAAACTCGTTGACTTCTACGGAGATGAAGCTGAGAGACTGGTTAGAGAGAATCCCTATAGGCTGATGTTCGACATTGACGGCGTGGGGTTTGAAAAAGCCGATAAAGTCGCAAGAAAGTTAGGCTTCGCAGCAAATTCTGATGAAAGAATAAAGGCACTCATATATCACTCTTTGGATCTCTACGGCAGGAATACAGGTTCTACGACGCATGTATTGCAACACTTTATGGCTAGTTGTTTAGAAAAGTTAGGGAGGCTTGTAAACCCGTCTCAGCTTGTTGATGTCATCTGGCATCTTAGAGAAAAGGGGGTGATTTTCCTCTATGAAAATTTAGGGGAGCAGTATGTTTCGTTGACCTTTGACTATATGAACGAAAAGGGGGTGGCTAAACATGCAATGAGGCTAGAGGATGATTTAACACATGTGCGTAATGTTGATTTTGATGCTTATCTAAAGCTACAAAAGGACAAGGGTGTCGTAATAGAGCCAACTGCATCACAGTTAGTGGCTATCAAAGGGATTTTAAAAAGTAATATTAGTCTTTTGATAGGTGGCCCAGGAATGGGTAAGACGTTTACAGTAAAATTGGTTATTGATGCGTTGGTCTCTTCTGGGTATATAAAGCGAGATGCGATAGGCTTAGCAGCACCAACAGGTATAGCATCAAAAATTTTAGAGTCTGCGACAAGCTTAGAAGCTCAAACTGTTCATAGGCTTCTAAAGTATCTGCCTGAGACAGGTACTTTCCAATACAATGAGTACGAGAGGATGGAGGATCTGCAATTGCTGCTCATTGATGAGTATTCAATGCTAGATGCCTATATGTCCAATTGTTTGCTCAAAGCTGTAGCTAACAAAACCCAAGTGGTGATAATTGGTGATAAGTGCCAGCTGCCCAGTGTTGAAAAGGGGGCAGTGCTTCGAGATTTAATTGCCTCAGGGAAAATTCCGACATTCGAGCTTCTAGAGGGTCGAAGATTCTCAGAGCGAAGCGAAATCGGCATTTGTGCATCGGATATCAATAATGGTGTTCCGCCAAGCGCTGTCAATCGTAAAGAGGGGTCATTCTACTTCAAACGCGCTATCGCCCCCAAAGATATTGTTGCATTAATCATTGACTATATATCAAGAACGCAAATTCAATTTGGGTTAGAGCTTGACGACATACAAGTATTAACGCCGCGTCTTAAAGGGGCTTTGGGAAGTATAGAGCTATCGAAGGTTATTAAGCGACATTTTAATCCTACAGAAGCGGACGAATCAGTGGTGTATAACGATAAAGTTTTTGGGGTGGGTGATAGGGTGATACTTAAACAGAATATGTACTCAAAAGCGGTCTATAACGGTGACATAGGAAAAATAATAAACATATATCCTAAAGAACGTCGAGTTCTTGTAGAATTTAAAGACCAAATCACGGATTTTGAAGGTGCTCAGCTAGTAGTTTTGGATTTGGCCTACGCAATTAGTGTTCACAAGTCACAAGGTAGTCAGTTTCCTGTAGTGATCATGCCATTTCATAGTTCGCATGGAATCATGCTTTATCGCTCTCTCGTTTATACTGGTGTAACTCGTACACAGACGGCATTTGTAGGTATCGGCGATTTTAACTCCCTTGTTCATGCAGCTCGAACTGATACTAGTTCGCTTAGACAAACGTCTCTGGTGGGGCATCTCCTAGACGAAAACTATCGGATAGATAGTAGGGATTCTTTACCGAGGCTCGGTTAGCTCCTTTATTTTCCTATCCAGAAACGTTCTAGTAGCCTCATGCACGCTGCCAAAAAAAGTTGCAACGAGAAGTAAAACTAAACATAAGACGATGTTTGCTATATTTCCAGTGATAAATAGCAATGGGTTCCCACCGTTCAAAAGTTCGTAGATAGTCATATAGCATAAATATCCGGTAGCGGTCACAAAAGCACCGGATGTGATGATATAGAGCGTTTTCCAGAGTAGCAACCGTGATTCAAGGTAGCTAAAGTCGGTTGGTTTGGAGTTTTTTTTCATTAAAAGTTTTCCTTAAACCATCTCTTGAATGCCATAATATTATCCATAAAGCTTCTGTCAGAGATTCTGTTTAGCAAGAGTATTAGATTGTCCTTCGCTTTCCCTAGCGCAATGAATGCGGCTTCAGTTCCAAATGGTTTACTCCCTTTGCAATTTGCATAATTCAGCATCCTTAAAACCTGGTTGTTCATTTGCTCGCGGTTAATCTGTTGAGTATTTCTGGCCTTGGGATATCGAGAGCGCATAAAAGCGGCTACAGCAGGAGATGCTGTTTTACCAGTATCACAGCAAATTATAACTTCCAAAAGCTCAGGGGCTTGATTGATTTTATCCAGTGTTGTTGTGATTTCTGAAGCTTGGCTTTGAGTTAAGACTTTGTGCAGATGGTCATCGTAAATATCATCTAAAAATGCGACGCTGTGACCGCCATAAAAACCAGGTTCTAGTGGGATCTCATAGCCAGGATTTGAAAGTTGTAAGACAAACGTATCCTTTTGAGGGCTAATGCTCTTCTGTAGTTTTACTTTAGAGATATAGGAATACGTATAAATCATCGTCTTGAAAATAAGTTAAGGCTATATTTGTAGAGACCCCAATGGCAAAAAATTAAGTAATAAACTCAATTTCCATATTATATGTTTTTGCGATTGTTTCGAGCGCGTCTTTAAGTTTCGTTAGCGGTTTATGCAGCTGCTGCAAGTGACCAACATATACTGTGGTGTGCTTAGATGGGTAGCCAAAGGCAGTTATGAAAAGCTCAGCTGAAAGTATTTGAAATGCGCAGTCAGTATTATGGTTGAGTTCAAAAAAGTCTTCACTGTTTAGATCAAGTAGTTCCTGGTAGTTATCGAATGCTTCCCTGAGTCCTGAAAATGGTGTGTTCTCTATGAGGCTGCAAAGGCTATCAACCACTGAGTTGGCGTAAAGTGTAAAAGGAGCGGTAAAATTCGTCATTACTTCAAAACCACCTGAGTTTTGTCTCCACTTTCATCAATAGCTACAAAAACTAAAGTAGATTTTGTAACTTTGACTTTTTGTCCACTTCGCTCGGCTATTGCTTCAACTTCGATAGTTACTGAAGTCTTGCCTACATTGACGATTTCACCGAAAACAGTGACAAGGTCGCCTGAGTGGATAGGCTCCATAAATTTGAGACTTTTTATAATTAGAGTTACAAATTTTTGAGATGATTTCATTCGAAGGAGGTTGGCCGCCGCCTTATCTATAAGCGAGCAAACCTCTCCGCCGAACATGCTTCCATGATGGTTTAATTGTCGAGGGAGCACCATATCCCGATAGCAAAGTTCTTTTGGCATAAGTTTCCGATTCTATGTGTATGTATTTGAAGTATCCTTAGTGATAATGAAGATTTTTACCTTCATAAGGTTTTAAGTCGCTTTTTGGAAGGCCTTTTTAAGTTGCAAAATTATGTTTGAAGAAATAATCAGGGCAATAGCTCTAAAACGAAAAAAACTTAACCGTGACGCTGCGCTTGGTGCAGTTGGTGTTTTGGTTGCGATATATCAGTATGACGGTTTTGCCCATAGCTACGACGTGAGACTTCTTGATCAGTCTGTAAAGACTATTGCTGAAAATGCAGACCTGACTGAAGATGACTTATTGGGCCTATATCGGGATATAGCAACCAAGCAAAATGAAATAGCTCTGTGCCTATATCAGTGGGTGAAAATGGCTAGAGAAGAGGAATGCCTAACTATTCTCCTGTTAAAAATAACGAGGCTTATAGGAAAGGATACAAGTGGGTATACGTTAAGGGAGCTATCAGTGCTCGATACGCTCTCTAAAATTCTATAAGTTAAGTGGTAGAATACGTCAAATATCTACTCAATACATTTCAGTTTTAAAAAGAAAAACTAATGTAAGCTGATTATCAAACTGAAACTGCTAATTGAGTTGCAGTTAGCTTTTAGATCCTTAAAATCAGGTCAAGTGTTAACGAGCATCTGACCATATGAAATTAAATCTTACGTTAAAAGAGCAATTCGCTTGTTTTAAGCGTGCTTCTGTCTTTATTTTCTCTAACCCTGTTTTAGTTGTACCGCTTTTGCTGCTCTCATTTATTGCGTATGAATATACAGGAGTGATGGGGGGATTCGTGTCTACGGCGACGTTACTGGTGATATTCGCTGTATATATTTCCAAAGCCTATATAGGCGATATGAGAGCTTTGAAGATCGTTCTAATCAAGTTGATACCCTTCTTTATTATTCTCGCTATGGGCGGCTTATTTAGTGAAGTCCTAAACTACTTTTTGGAGCCTTCTAAAATTGAATCTTCAGAAAGTGCAGGTGGGTTAGACTTAAACCCTATGTTGGGTTTATTGCTCTTTTTCTTTGCGATGGCATTCATATTTACAATACTATTTATAGTCAAACTCAGCCTTTTCATACTCTGTATTCTAAAGGCCTTGTTGAGTCTTCCAACAACTCTTGCTATGGACGCATTTTTTGCAATGTTTCCTGCTATTATAAAAATATCAGTGATACTTAGCGTTTCATCGGGTGTGGCTATGTTTCCACTATACGATAGTCGTTTCGAGGTTTTCATAAGCGCTGTCAATTTTTTTACTTCGCTATATCTTGTAGATTGCGCAGCAACATTGGTTAGTCTTCCAAGAAAACCCAAAGAAAAGAAACAGAAAAAAGCTGTTTTAAGGACAGCCTTCAGTGTGGAGCGTTAGCTAAATACCCGTGATTTAAAATAACTGGCGACCTATCGCCAGTTATTACTCTCAAATTAATAAAAATCATGATGTTTTTAAGAAAGGTTGGAAAGCATCATTTTTCTTAATATATGAGTTTACCTGGCTTTTGTAATTAAAATCTCCCATTATGTCTGAACGACCTTCTAAGCTTACAGCTCCAACAGCACAATACACTTTTACATCTGGCACTTTTTCTCGTATTTTTGCAATTAAATCGCCTGAGGTGACTACAAGTGTTTCTCCGGCATCGCTACTATCATATAATCCATCCATTGTCGGGTAATAGACAGCATCCACTAGCACATTTTCGGCTTTATCATACCCAAAAATAAAAATGCTGTTTAGTGACTCAGGTTCACCATGCATTATAACTAGTGTTGCACTAATACAATCGGTGAAGTCTATCTGTTCTGCGATTGATTTATCATTAGGGTAATAAGTAAACAGGGTATTGAAAATTTCTAAATGAGGGGAATATTCTATTTCAATATTTACCCCATCTGTATCAAGCGGTGAGAAATACTCCATAAGTTCACTATCCTCCATCTGCAATAACCTTTTTCGTTTTTTCTTGTTGTCAGCAAAACAATCGTATACCTTTGAACGTAGGTGTTTTTGGCTTGCTCTTACCATTTTATTCAAGTTTGCGTGATATAGTTCATTGTTCAAAACATTGTTAACGTTGTGCGAATCAGACTGTATAAATGTGTCATTTCCAACAGGCTTGTAAACAGAATCTTTTGTAAAAACAACAAAGATTGGTGATTTAATGCAATTAAATGCAACATAGGTGTTTGGATTTTTTTTAATTGCTCGCCCTATTAAATCACCGAGAACAGAGTAGTCACTATAAGGTGAGAGGCCAGAGATATTTATTACATCACCAACGATGTTATTCGAATTATTCTCAATTGTATAAGCTTCCCTTATAATTTTTTTTTGCTTTTCAGTGAGCGTTCTTCCATAGTTAATGACTGGTACATAGCCAATAATACAAGCGCCACAGCTTTTAAAAAGAGCAGACTCATAATGCTTATTATCATCCCAGTTGCCCGATGGTGTCATGTATATAGGTTGATTATTAGTAGTCTTATTCCCCATATGGTTAAATTCATCCAGACTGATGTATGCGCCAGTAGTAACTCCAGATATTGCGTGAGGTAGTTCTAATACACCTAAGCCTTCATTCTCTGAGTATTCCAGATCCCACATACTGCTATCTGTCTGATAAAATTGGTCTTCTTTTATTCCTACTTGGATTATTTCATTTGAGTACATTAATTCAGTGCATTCGTTGCCTTGATACAGCCCTTTGGCGAAAGGCAAGATAACCTCGCCTGCAAACAACGAACCGTTTACACACGCTGTGCGCAGCTTAGCCGTATCAATTCGACTGATGGTATGTTCATCTCTTACCATAAATGGTAATACAGACACATTAACTGGTTCTGGCACCAATGTTTTTAAAATTAGTTTTTTGTAACTCAACAGTAATTCTGTTAAGTCAAAGGACTTTACAGTTGCTATTCGTTTGCGTCGAGCAAACATGAACTTGTCCATAACTCGATAGATATACGGTGATAGTTTTTCAGCTAATAATGAAGTAGCTAACTCCTCATCGGCACCCCAGTGAAATTGGCGCTTAGGGTCTTGGTTGTAATTTGGAAATTGCTTTATGTATATATCTTCACGCTTACGCATTAAGTGGGCAAACTCATCATCTTCGTCTGCAAATTCATCCTCAGTGATATTTAGAGGTTCAGTTTGTTCTGACGCAATCAGACAATAACGTTTAAAGTTATTTAAGTTGGCGTACATGAATATACACTGAGAGGGCATTGTTGTTTTTAAAATAAACGATTTGAATTCATCGGCTTTCAAATCTATTTGATGTTTATCTTTTAACGTTTCTGCTAGTCGATTAAAAAATGCGCCATACTGAACCGCCAATATTTGATGCTGTTTTACGTAGGCATGAAGAGCATTATAAGAATTAAAATCAAACGCATCGGCCACTCGTTCTTGGGCACGTGATTGCTTGATAGAAAAAGATGTCTTAAAGATCTCAACCATTTTTGTGAGCGATACACTACTTGTCAGTAGCGCAATAGCGTTTGAGTAGACACGCATAATTCAGTCTCCATTAAATTGGATTATGAGGCAATCGTCGCGATATTATTCTAAGCACCCATAATACTGATCATGGTGTTATGACGATTATTGATTGATTTAAATCCCCTACTTGCTGCGATACAAAACTGGAGCAGTCGACTGCACAATAAGCACAACCCTCAGGTTCAGTATAACCACCGAGTATAAAATGACAACCTAGTTGTCGGTTTAATTTAATAGACACAGAATTATAGGAATCTGTATGGTTTTCACAGTTAAGATAGGAGCGGCGTGGATCTCAAGCCCTATTAATTTTGATGGTAGTGAAAAGCCCAGAGCGAACTCTGGGCTTAATATTAAGCTGCTTTGCGAACTTTACGTTCAAGCTCAGCTTTAATGATTTGACGAACGCGAGCGCCAGACAAATCAACTAGTGCGCCAATAATGTCAACAGAGTATCCCTGTTGTTTGGCAGTCATAATTATTGTAGTCCTTTTGTTGACTGACCAAATTTGGTCGTCAGGGACACTCACACCCATTTCATTAAGTATCTTGCAAGTCGCTGGCAGTGAAAGCTCGAAGTTGTGAGCAGTAGCCATCAGCTTACCGTAGCGTAAAAAGTGTTGTTTAATTCTAATGAACCTCGATATGGTTCTCTCTTGACGCTTTACTTTTCTCTGAATGTGAAGTTTAAAAATAGCCATTTTAAGCCTTATTTATTATTAGTCCTATAGGCTTATAGGTTTAAATAAGGCATATTAAGCTTATAGGTCTGTCTTTGCGGTATGGTAATTAGCGAGATTTCATTTAACATATCCCTTATCTTCGGGTAAGTTATTTCGCTTTGCCGCGTCTTTGGCAAGTTGATCACATCGTTCGTTTAGCTCAATTCCCGAATGAGCTTTGACGTGTACCCAGTCAATATGATGTTGTTGCGTGGCGGTTAAAAGTCTCTGCCAAAGATCTTTATTCTTTACGGGTTTCTTTTTCGCATCTATCCAATCACGTTTGCGCCACCCTGTGATCCATTTTGTGATGCCATCGATAACATAGCGGCTATCGGTGTGGAGCGAGATCTTGCAAGGTTTTTTGAGGGACTCCAGCGCCATTATTGCGGCCATGATTTCCATACGGTTGTTTGTGGAGAGCTTGTATCCTCCGCTTATTTCTTTTTTGTGTTCATTAAACGTCAAAATAGCAGCCCAGCCGCTGCTACCAGGGTTCTTTAGGGAGCTACCATCGGTATAGATAATTACTTGTTTCACACGCTATTTCTACAATGTTTTTTATTAGTAGAGCGTGGGAATACATATTATTGGTCTTCAGAATGAGGTGCTGCCTCCGAATTAACACCGTGTACTGGGCAATTTTTATCCCTAATAGTGTGTTTGCCCCAGCTTTCAAGGAAGTATGGATTAGGGCCATTCTTGTTACAGATGCAATGCGGTATATTGCACCAGTGAGTGTGGAAAGATGACTCCTGCGTGAAGCCCCAAAGCTCTTGCATGGCAAATTCAACGTTCTGTACGTACCTTCCTACATGTTGTAGAGCCATGCCGTCATTTTTTGGGGAAAGTTTCCTGGCAAAAGGATAAATATCGTTTTGCAGGTGATTATGCAATGCTATGAGCTTTTTTACTGCCGCTACCGATAGCCGTTGCGATAGGGCTAGCCTGTGGTTCAAGCTACCTAAAATACATTCGTGGGTAACCCTTTTAGGGCAAAAGGATTCTTCGTCCTGTTCTGATACTAAGGTTTCAAATCGAGGTGCTTTAAAAATCGTTGACTCAAGCATTTTCATTAATCTCGTCTGGTGCAGATAGCATAGTTGAAACCCAGCTTGTACTGCTATTTGCTTCAAGACCAATTTTAACAATCATGGTCAGGGGGACTGAAAGTAGCATACCTACTGTGCCTAATAGCCATCCCCAGAAGACAAGGGAAAGAAACACGACAAGTGTCGAGAGTCCGAGACCTTTACCCATGAAACGTGGTTCGATAACATTCCCCATGAACATGTTTATTGTGACGTAGCCGCCAGCAACAATCGCTGCTCCAGGCATCCCTATTTCGATGATAGATAGCATCACCGCAGGAATGGCAGCTGCCAAACTCCCTACGTTCGGAATGTAGTTAAATAGAAAAGCTAAGACTCCCCACAATACATAGTGGTTAACCTCCATCGCCCAGCATAAAGTACCAGCAAGTAGGCCAGTGCATATGCTAACAATGGTCTTAATCGCTAAATAGCGATTAACTGAGCTTAGAAAACGGTCAATTCTTTGAAGCTTACCGTCAGCATCATCGAGAGCCTTGTGCATTTTTTTGGGGAAAGTGTCGGCTTCAGAAAGCATAAAGATGACAGTTAGTAGAATAAGAAATAAGTTTGTCATCACCCCGCCGAGGCTAGATACTAAATTCGATACCATTCCCATTGCGACGCCAGGATCGAAGTGCTCCTTTAAGAGACTGGCGTTGAGGTGGATGTTGAAATTTGCGAGCTGTGTAAAGAGCCAATCGAATTGAACGGATAGTTTTTCTTTATATTCTGGCAGTCGTTGTGAAAACTCATTGACTGAATTGCCGACGATACCAGCAAAAATTGTCCCCAGTAATACAATGCCAGAAATTATGATAGTTATAGAAAGCCATTGAGGGAACTTGAACGTCGTTCCTAGTTTCAACAGCGGATTGCATATGATTGCAAAAAATGTGGCTAATAAAAAAGGCACTATTATCATGCTAGCTGCCTTAACTCCTGACAGTAACACAACCATGGCTGCACAAATGATTAGCGGGTTGCTTCCAATATTTTTAGTCATGTAGAAGTCTTCTAATTTTTGAGTTACCAAATGTGTGCCCTTATGAGGTGATTTCATCTTTTGAAAGCCTCCAGTGGATCTGATGTTGAAAGGGTGCGCCAGGTTTTGTGTTTACTCTTTCAGCTAGTTCTTCTTTCTCCATTCTTATCAGCTCATTGCGTACATCCGTTGTTGATACGTGGCCGCAACTACCTTCTTCATGCAATTGCATATTAATGGTATTTTTGATGATGTATGTCACTTCACTTTGAGTATTTTCAAAAACTTTTTTAATGTGACGTCGGAGTTCTGTTTTCGTAATGCCTTTCATAAATCCACATAGAGTTAAGCACAATTTTAAGATGTTACCCTTAATCTGTTTTCAAATAAAGTGACAAAAAAACGACCTCAATGAGGTCGTTAGTAAATCACAGGCATTGCTGCATGTAGATGTGACGGTTAGCCACGGTAAGTCGTTTTGCCAATTCGTCACAACTGAGTTGCTCAGAATTAGCTTTAACATCTTCTGTCTTTTTAGCTGTAGTCGCTGAAGTGTTTGAAAACTGAATTAGCGCTACTGCGATGGTAGCTAGTGCGATTACTTTTCGTTTCATATTAGTGTACCTGTTTGTCCTATCGAACAAATAAATAGGCTTTAAAGGCGGGGACTGGCGCGTAAGAAACAAAGAGGTTGTTTTTGTACAAAAAACCATTAATCTAGCGGGTTGAATTGCAGCTGGAGTTGGTTGATGGAATTGCCGGATCGCGGATTGATTATTCGTAAAGAATGGCTTCATGAGTTTTTCCATAACGGGAAAGTGTGGGAAATGCGTTCTACGAACACAAACATGCGTGGCCGCATAGCC